>Ga0315309_1000111_pt1 | contig 46946 bp, 48 predicted proteins | sample TDP4_MG_FD_203080 | JGI IMG/M metagenome (GOLD analysis project Ga0315309, IMG submission 203080) | Freshwater sediment microbial communities from Lake Towuti, South Sulawesi, Indonesia - TDP4 | ecosystem: Environmental > Aquatic > Freshwater > Lake > Sediment | place: Indonesia: South Sulawesi... | reverse complement strand
ATAGAAAACATGGTGTGCTACGTTATTGAAAACGTGAAAGAAAAGTGCAAACAGGAAATGAAAGCACTCGGAAGAAAAATTGAAAACCCAGAAACCCCTTTTAGAAAGTACGCTTATCAAGAAGCAACTGAAATTCTCAATCGCAAAGGTTTCGACCTGAAACCTGGGAGTGAAATCCCTTGGGATGCTGAAGAAACCCTTTCAGCCATGCATAAAGCGCCTTTTTGGATAACTGATTATCCAGTCGCTGCGAGAGGATTTTACTACCTTGAACATCCCGATAAGCCAGGCATATTAAGAGACTTTGATCTGCTCTACCCAGAAGGTTATGGCGAAGCAATTTCAGGAGGAGAAAGAGAATACACATACCAACGAATTGTAGAAAAAATAAAACAGGGAGGCGAGGACCCAACCAAATACATGTGGTATCTTGAAATGCTCAAAGAAGGGATTCCACCCTCAGCGGGTTTTGGAATAGGAGTTGAGAGGTTAACTAGATATATTTGTGGGGTAGAAAGCATCTGGGAAGCGGTGCCATTTCCAAAGGTTGCAGGCATCGTTTCTCCCTAGTAGCGCACAGGCGGAGACCACATGCATTCCTATAACAAAATCACCAAGGTACGAGGCAGAGTGGAAAGCAGCATAGTTTCAAAGAAGGAAAGAGACTCAATGGTTGCCCTAGCGGAGGAGGTCCTAGGCAATGAGTGGTATGGGTGGAAAGCCAACATAGACGGTTTCTGCATGCAGCTCTTCACCAACAGCGAGCACCTTTACGATTTCTGGATGGAAAACTGGTTCTCTATGAACAGAGAAATCAAGTCACACGGTCGATTGTACGCTGTGCTAGACCCCGACTTCAACGGAGGCAAACCCCGCGCCTTCTACAACTCAGAGACCAAAACAGCTGTAATTTTCAACAGTGAGTATTACGGGCAAGTGAAAAGCTGGGCACTGGGCATAACCTGCGACATCGCGGAGGACCAACACGACATTCACAGCATCCATGGCAGCTGCATAGAAGTTAATGGAAATGGCATAGTTTTAATAGCGCCCACTGGCACAGGCAAGTCAACTCATAGCTACGCACTTCTCAAAATGGAAGGCGCTAGATTGCATAGCGACGACTGGCTATACGTGAAATTTATTGGCGGTTTAAAGGGTAGAGCTAGCGCCGACATAAGCGAAAGAAAATTCTACATTCGAACCAATATAGCCAAGGTCTTCCCAGAAATCCGAATGCAACTCGACAAGTGCAAGCTGGAAAACGTTGAACCCTTAACATCAGCCGAGGCCGAAACGCTGACAAAAAGGGGTGTAGACGAAGCTTCAATCGAGAATATGCGTCATGATCCTTACATTGCGCATGAGTATTCGCGTGCAATGCTTGACCCCCTCTGGATTTCTGGACCAGAAAAGTTTGTGGACACAACTCGCGTCAGAAAGGTGATTTTGTTAAAGCGAGATAAGGATGATCCAGAGGTTGTTAGAAGACTAGACCGAGAAGAAGCAGTGGAATACCTGACAACCCAGCCTGAGCAGTTTCTGAACCCTTACCTGATTGTTAAAACATCCGAGAAGGTTGAAATCAGACAAGATTTCTTCAGGCGACTATTTCAACTCGTTCCCTGCTACCTTGTAAACACTGTGGAATCCGTAAGCATGGTTCAAGAGAAAATCAGAGAGATAGTTAAAAAAGCAGATAACTGACGCTTGGGAATCGGAAGCTGGAATATTGGTGCCATAGAAACATCGCTTAAACAAGCATCTACACTCGCTATTATTGTTGAGGCAAATATAGTGAAAACCAAAAAGGCTATTATCGTAATCAACCTTGTCGAAGAGAGTATTGAAACAGCAAACGAAGAGATAGAGAAAGAAATCCTGCAAGAGCTCACAGACGACATGCCAATCATTCCATGGCTCGCCAATGTTGAAAAAGTAATCGTGATAGAAGACTAACACAGACACCTATGCCACGTAGGTGGTTCTTTCAGGCTGCTGCCTTCTGGGAAGCTTTGACTCATTACACTTTTTTAGGCTCTGTTCACACAACTCGAGATATGTCTCTTCGCTTCCTTGAACGGCTTCTGCAGCCTTGAAGCACAGGTCAGCTGCCTCTTCACAACCAGTCTTCTTGCATAGCTTGGAAATAAAGCTACAGCAGTTGTGCACATCCTTTTCTTCAAACACCGCCCTATGAGTTCGGACAAAAGGGCAAAGCTCTCGAGCCAGCATACATGTTCTAGTATAGGTGAACTGTTCAAGCGCTTTCTTTCGTACACTCTCTCGAGTTAATTCTAAAAGTTTCTCCGATTGCATTCCTTTTTGCTTGTCTTTTTCCTTCACAGGTTCGACTTCCCCAACTAATTCTTCATCCTTGAACTTTAGATAAGAGCATTTTTAAAGGATTCTGACTAAAACGTTAGTCATAAGAAATAAAGAGACAGAAGATTTCATTTATGAATGGAGTTGAGGTTTATGAATGATTTAATTTTGATTCTTGCCTCTGTAACAGCAGTGAGTCTTGTTGCTTTTATAGGCATACTTTTCGTAGGTCTGAAGGAAGCTGTCATAGGACGTATCCTAATGGCTCTCGTAGGCTTCGCCTCAGGATCACTAATTGGTGGTGCGTTCTTTCATCTGCTACCTGAAGCTCTAACCCAAGCTCTCGCATCAGAAACACTGGAGAGAACTGTTCAAGGAACCTTGCAACTAGTCATTGCGGGCATTATTTTTTTCTTCATCATGGAAAAATTCCTGTACTGGCGTCACTGCCATGATGAAAAATGTCCAGTTCATGTCTTTGTCTATTTAAACCTCATCGGGGACGGAATACACAATTTCATCGACGGAATCACAATAGCCGCCAGTTTTCTGATATCATATCCCTCATATACTCTGGGTTTTGCCACAACATTAGGAGTCATTTTTCACGAGATTCCTCAGGAGCTGGGAGACTTTGGTGTCCTTCTCTACGGCGGCTTTGGGAAAAGAAAAGCGCTCACCTATAATTTTATTTCAGCTCTCGCGGCAGTCGCAGGCGCCCTTATAACCTACTTCTTGGCTTCATATTTCCAAGGCGCGGAACAGTTGTTGGTTCCCTTTGCCGCAGGCGGCTTTATCTATATGGCAACAACAGATCTTATGCCAGAACTTCACAAAAGAACCCAAGCGAAAGAATCCCTAATTCAATTACTATCGATTCTAACGGGGATAGGATTAATGTCGGCGCTGAAGATTTTATCGCCATAAGACTATGACAAAGCTGTTGCTAGTTTTAACTGTTTAATCCCTCTTTTACCCATCAGCTCCTTAGCTAGATTCTGAATTGTTTTCACTTCACCCTTAACCGCTATTACTAACAGGCAGTTTCGTTCATCTAGATGAACGTGCATGGCTGAAGTAATTATACTACTGTAATAATGCTGGGTGTCTGTTAATGTCTCTTCTAAGCCTTTTACATCGTGATCATAGATAATGGTCATAGTTCCTGCAGCCACACCTTCCCCCTCACACTTCCATATATACTCTGTTAGAAAGTTACGCATGGCAAGTTGAATAGCCTTCGATCTATCATAACCCATGCGGGCAATTGTCCTGTCAAACTCTTTAAGCAATTCAGGAGGTACTGAAACACCAAACCTAGAAACGCCTTTTCGCAACATAATTAACCCTACCTACTAGGAGAATGTTTCGTTGCAGAAAAATATTAATATGGTAACACTATATTAATAGAAAGTGTTACTAATCGAGGCAGATGAATGCATATCTCTGATGGCTTCCTTGATCCATACATTTGTGTTCTTATGTATATCGTTGCATTAGTTTCTTTGACATGGGCTTGGAGGGGAGTAAGAAGGAAATTCCCACGCTCTTTCGTCCCAGTCATGGCTGTTTCAAGTGCGTTTGTCTTCGTGGGTCAAGTGTTGAATTTCCCAATAGTCTACGGCACAAGTGGACATTTAGTAGGCGGTACGTTCCTAACTATGCTTCTTGGACCGCATGCAGCCGTTATTAGTATGACTATTGTTCTTTTGATTCAAGCTGTATTCTTTGGTGACGGCGGAATATCCACCTTCGGAGCTAACATTTTTAATATGGCAATTATTGGCGGGCTATCCTTCTACATAGTCAAACTACTCTCCAGCTCTTCTTCAAACAAGAAAAGGTTCGCCGTGAGTGTTTTTGTGGCATCGTGGTTTTCAATAGTGTTAGGTGCGTTGGCGACCGCCATACAAATTGGTGTCTCTTCAATGTTTGCAAATGTTGGAGGATTGACGGTAACAGTACCTGCTATGCTTTTTTGGCATGTAATCATCGGAGTTGGCGAAGCCGCAATCACAACATCTCTGACATCACAATTCCTGCAAATCAAACCAACCATGTTGAATGGGTTAACCATTTTGCGAGGTTTAACCTACGAGAGGCGTTACTAAAGCCATCGTTTTGATGATTGTGGGACTGGCTGTACTCATACCTTTCGCCTCAACATTTCCCGATGGCCTCGAAAAAGTTGTTGAATCCTTAAGCCTAGAGGAGCCAGAATTGATATGGAGCGGACTAATGCCCGACTACACCTTTCCATTCACCGACAATCCCTACTTGGCCAAACTTATCAGTGGTTTAATTGGGCTTTTTCTAGCTTTCAGCATAGCATGGGGCGTCGGGTGGGCAATTGCCCGTAACAACCGAGTTTCGAAATAATATGAAGAGACTCCGAAAGTAAGTGATTGCGATGCAGAGTTTTTTGCTCTGTTACACTAGTTGTTTCAACCTTTCATAAGCTTCTGCTGGGTTGCTACATTCTGCGACTAGTTTTTCGAAGGGGCAAAGGTCCGTTTTCTTGAAGTTAAGGATGTTGGGCACTAAATTTTCATATTCGTAGCGGATGTTGTTTTTCTTCAACACGTTCTTTCCACACAGACTTAAGGTCATGGCGAAAACTTCGTTCACGTGAGAATATGCACAGAGTTGGGCAGCGGCTTCGCCAACTATCTTGTCTGCTACAGTTGAGCCGTTCATCTCTTTTCCAATTTTCTCTATGGCTGTTAATAGCCCTTGTATTCCAGGAGAATTTGTCTCATAAACAACTCCACCATTTTTAACAATGACGAGAGTGCAACTGTTCTTCTTTAGCACGTTTTTGGCAATATCTAAATCCTGCATCGTGTTTCACTCTGTGTATTCTGTCAAAGGGGCTAAGGAGTTATTGCCGCAAATTTTAACTGTTTAACACCCTTCATTACCATGAGTTTCTGCACTAAACTTTTTGCATCTTTAGGATTTCCTTTGACCGCTACTATCTCTAAACATTTATTCTTCGTCAAGTGAACATGCATGGTAGACGAAATTATTTTTTCAAACTCATGTTGAATCTCCATGATTCTGTTTAAGAGGCCTGGCTTGTCTAAGTAATAGAGTAGAACAATAGCGCCCATGAGCTCCTCAGCTTCCTCTTGCATCCATTTGTGATCGCTGATAAAGTTTCGAATAGCATCATGGACTGCTTTCGACCGATCTGTATACTTCATGCTCCGCCAAATAATGTCAAACTCCTTCACTAAAGGGGCTGGAAGCGAAACACTAAGTCTAGTCGCACCAGACATAGCAGACACGTCACCACTTCTCCAATTATAGCTAACGCAAGGCTTATAATTTAAGTATTACAAAAATAAACTTTTGTAATACTGTCAGAGGTCTACGCTTGAAGAAAATTAAGACGTTAACATTTGTTGCATTTATGGCGGCTTTAGCCAACATTTTATCAGTCCCACCAATCGCAATACCTATACCTCTAGGAACCTTTCAGACATCAATCCATTTTACTCAACTTCCATTATTTATCGCTGGGATTCTACTAGGATCGACAGCTGGATTGATGACAGGAGCCATAGGTGGGCTGTTCATGAGTCTTGTATTCGCTCCAAAAATTCCCTTCATCATCGGTGGGCTAGCCATTCTAGGCTTCGCGGTTGGAGTCTTTGCAAAAAGGCTTAGACCACTGTACGCAGGTATTTTGGCGTGGCTTGTGCAAGCACCTTATGTAGCAGTTACCGACTATGCGTGGTTTACTTTATTTTCACCAGCCACCAAAACACCAGAAGCCGCTTGGGCATTCATAACATCCATTCTTGTAATATTGACAGTCGAAGCCGTAATAAGTTCAGCTTTAGCAGAGGTTATAGTCGCTTATCTCAAGAAGGCAAGGATAGAGTTGTAGGTAGGCGTATTGCACTATTAGTGTCCAGTTAAAGAGCACATAAATGCCATTGCTTTTTGTTTTGGGAATGTTACCAGAGATCTGGGGATGCGACAGGCTCCTCCTGGATACTTTACCGATATGAATGATTGAAGGATTTTCTTGGAATAAAAAATCGAAAAGCGGATTAATTCCTTCAGTCAAACTCACAGTTTCTAAAGGTGAATGGGAAAATGGTTAAGGACGTAGTTTGCAACACGGAAATCGATGATAAAACTGCAACGTGGAAATCTTAATACAAAGGAAAGGCTTACTACTTCTGTGCTCCTATGTGCAAGCAAAAGTTTGATCGAAACCCAGAGAAGTACGTCAAATCCAAATTAGACACTGAGTGTGTAGCCTGACGTGGAAGAGCGAGTAAAGTATCATAGAGGCTCTCTAGCCGAGAGCAAGTCCATTCGCTGTGCTGTTTCCCCCTTCTTCTTTTTTGAAGATTTTCCAAAAGATCTTCGCAGTCTGGGACTGGCGTGATCGAGCGGTCTTTCTTTTGTTAAAGATAGCTCTGTCACATCAGATGCCTAATTAACTTAACTGTATCATTCTCCACTTTAGCTAGGTCTTTCGAATCTGGACGACCTCTAATGTCTCCAAGCTTGCCCTTTGTACTGAGTAGTTCAGATCTGTGGTGCTCGCCTATGATATACCACTCTGCTTTCACATCGAAACCCAGGTGCTCAAGAAATTGTCGCAAGTACTTCCCAGCAGGAATAGCTTCATCGATCCCTGTGTGAGGGCCGGAGTAAGTGCAGAATACAACCGCATTCTTACCAGGTATTTTGGGAGAACGCGGCTTGATGAGCTCACGCTGTTCGTATTCTTTCGTCTTTTCTTTAACAAACTCCAAAACAGGCTCTGCAGGCAACCATGTGTGGGAAGGCGAGCCGAGAAAAATCAAGTCATAATCGTAAAGAGCCTCATTTCTTGCTTCTTCGACCCTCTTGATCGTGGGCTCCAAACCTTCTTTTTCCATTCCTATTCGGATAGCGTTTGCGACCTTTGCAGTATTCCCAGTTCCAGACCAGTAAACAATTAATGCCTTGACTTTCTGGGGATCGCCGGATTCGACCCTATCCTCCTTCACAACAGTTTCCCCTTTTCATAGCACTTTCGGTCAATGCCTTGATATATCTTATCAAAGCGATAGTTGGCTATATTAAATCCTCCATTGGGATCTCACAGAAAAACGAACCACTGTTCTCGAAAGAAATCAATCTTTATTTCAATAACGACAAACCTTGCCCGACACCGCTTATGAGGATATTCTTCCAAAAAGTGATATTATGCAAATAACTAGTAGTGGCATCGCTGACAAAACCAAAGATCACGTTCTAAAAACCTAGAACTGTCAAAGGGCGAAGGAAATCGTAGTGGTTCCCTCCTCAGCAGGACTTGTGCCGGACCTACAGTTTAAGAGCGACGTCATAATTGTTAGAGGTATTGAGGCTTTCGTTGCAGACAAACTTTTGCGGAACGGTTAATGAGGAGAGGAATCCGTCAAATCCAGTCATCCCTACATTTATCATGTATGACCTAAACGATATGTATCATAAAATCCGCACTCTTTGGCATTGTTCCATCTTCTGTCAACCGAGATACGTCGACAAATGTCTTAATTTCGCATAAGATAATCTTTGTTCAAACCGCAAGTCTTCTTAAAATGCAAGTTAAGAGTGCTGAAAGTGGATAAGGTCAAAGGCGTATTATTCTATTGAAGACACTCTTCGCTTCTTCCTGTGATTTAGTGTTCTTTATCAACGTTCTTCCAGAAGGTGAAATCATAACGGGATATTTGCCGCAATTTATAGCCAGTAGATAAGGGGTCATCTTTTCGATCTTAATTTCGGGATTCCTTTTTAATTCATTCGCTAGTTTTTCAAGATTTAATCCTAGCGTTTTTTTTGGTGTAACCTGAACTGCGTTTCTACCGCAAAGCGTAGTGATTGCCACTCGCTTCATCGGTTTCGTTAAGAGCGGAAACTCTCTTTTCACACAAACAAGACAGTTTGGATCTTTTTCAAATTCATCTATACCAAAATCCAACAAAGAGATGTCCACGTATAGAAATTTTGACTCTAACAGATTTCCAAAGCCAACTAAGTATTTTATTGCTTCCATCGCCTCAATGGTCCCAACTAATCCTGGAGCTGGACCCATCACTCCAGCAACCTCACAAGTGGGGATGGCGTCTGGTTCTGGAATTTTCTGGTACACACATTTGAGACAAGGTGTTTTCCCTGGAATTATCGTAGTTACAATGCCAGTACCACCAATTGCCGCGCCATGGATGAATGGTTTTTCATGCTTGACACAAACCTCATTGAGCAAGAACCTTGTTTCCGCATTGTCGACACAATCAAGTATCATGTCAACATCCATTACCATCCGTTCTGCTGTTAAAGGATTAAAATCCTCAACAACTGCTTCGATGACTATGTTAGTGTTCATCTTCTGCAATTTCTCTTTTGACGCTATCGCTTTGGGTTTATACTCTTCTACGTCTGCTTCATTGTATAAAATCTGCCTATGAATGTTACCCAGTTCAACAAAGTCACGATCTATAAGCTTAATATATCCAACCCCCGCGGAAGCTAAATAAAGGGCGGCCGCGCTTCCGATTCCTCCTAATCCAAGAATTGCCAGCTTGCTTTGCTTCAATTTTTCTTGGCCTTTTTCTCTAATTCTTGGAAAGACTATCTGCCTCGAATATCTTTCAAGTTCTTTTTTAGTCAGCATCTTTTCCCCACTTTCAAGTTTCTTCAAAAATTTTGACTATTTTCTTCTTGAAAGCGTGTTCCAAGAAAATGCCGCCAACTGTTACGTACGAAAAACGTCTTTTCATTCGATTTTTCACCCATTTTCATAATGGTTTTCACCTTCTATTTAAATTCACTGTTTAAACAAGATATTTCTTAAAAACTAAAAAAACTCAACAAGAATGCAAAAAGCAGAAACCAAAACACAAACAGTTCAAGACCACAAAGAACACAAAAAATTTCTGCCACACCCACACCAATAGACCTAAACCCAGCATAAGAAAATAAAAAAGCAAAACACCAGATATATCATCAAGAGCGGGGCCGGTAGTTCAGTGGTATGAACGCCTGATTCGCAATCAGGAGGTCGCGGGTTCAAATCCCGCCCGGTCCACCTGAACTTTTCTTTTCGTGGAAAAGAAACCTTCACTAAAGAAAAGCTGTCTTGCGTTGAGTCTAATAGTTGTTTGAGGCTTGATTCTAGGAGCGCTGACAAATTAACGCCTTGTTCTCTTGCTGTTGCTAACAAATCATGCCTCACTGTTAAGCCTACTGTCTTGCGCTGAATACTTTTACTCGAGTAACTCGAGTATTCTGCTTCATTCATTCTGTTTTTTCACCTCCTAAAAGCTTCAACAAACCCGAAAATGGCTTTTCAATTTCTTTAACAAGTTTCGGTATCGGCTCAGGAGCGCTTTTGAGTTTGCCATTCTTAAACAGTTTGATGTATAGGAGACAAGTGGTTACATAGAGTCTTATGTTCAAGTCTGGATCAGTTTCGGAAAACTCTGTTAACCCGGAGAAATAGTCGCTTGGGTATTCTTTCATAAAGGCTTGTGTGAGTTGCTTGAATTTTGGCAATGAGAAGTCTTTGATTATAGGTTCAACAAGTGGATAGATGAAACCCGTTTTTTCCTCAACTTTGAAAAGAGGAATGTCAATTTCGTTGCGTGCTAAGATATCATAGCCTTTTTTTGCTTCAAACATGTTCATTCTCAAACCTTTATCCAGTCCTTCCATTGTCAAACCGAACAGGCTAATCTTAAGGCCTTTTTCCGATTTGACTTTCCTTTTTTCCTCAACAAGTTTCTTATCTACAAGTCGGTCAACAGCCTCATAAACTGACTTGTAATCGCTGTGAACAGCTTTCTGAATTGCTTGCTTGTTGTCAAGCCCATGCATAGCCAAACGCTTGAGAATCTGTTTCTCCAACGCTCCTAAGACATAGCTTTGTATGGCATTTTCACCTGTGGCATTTGCCATAGTATGGTTTGTTATACCATACTTATTAACTTAACTCACTCACATTCTAGCCATGCCACACAAACACAAATGGTCTCCAAAACAGCGCAAGTATCACAGGGAATACATGCGCAAATGGAGGCGCCAACGCAAATAAAACAGAAAAAAAGGTGCTGCCACACCCATGACAAATACACAAGAAAATGTTAAAAAACCTTCCGATAACACCCATGCTACAGATACATCAACATGTAGCACGTTACCATCACAGAAAAAGAAGCCCAATTCTGACGTGGCTGCGGAAAAGAAGCCCATTCAACTGCGCATTAGAGGTTGGCAAGACATTGAAAACGTGCTACAGAATGATGTAACAGTAGCATGTCGTCCTTTTGCTTTTCGTCCTTGGAAGAATGTGTTACCTTTTTTGAAGGTTGTTAGGAAACTGGGTTTAAGCGCTAATGCGGTTTTGAATGAGGCGCTTGTGTTCTATTTTGATGCTTACGCTAAGGATAGTCGCCTTCGTGATAGTGTGAGGCTTGCCCAGTTGTGTGGTGAAGAGCAGAGGCTTGTGAGGTTGAATAAATTGATGCTTAGAAGTGGAGCTTACCTTGACAGCTATGCTGAGAAGGTTTTGAAAGGCGGGGTCAGAGACTTAGAGGATAGCAAACTGGGACGCAAACCTTTAGCTGCGCTGTCGAAAGCAGAAGAGCCTATTTTCAAACGCATGGTTGCAAGACGTGAAGCCATTGTTCGAGAGGTTTTGGAGATTCTGAATCGACAGTTGCCCAGTAGTGAGTATGTTCTGAAGGAAGAGAGGAAGAGGAAGAGTTCACGGTCAAAGCGCTTTGACAAACAAACATGAATAGAGGTGAAAAATAAGATGCCGTTAAAAAAGCTCGGTCGCCCGCAATACTTGATAGCCTCAGAAATAGAAAACGATGATGTCTTAGAAATCATTGAAAAACCTTGGGTTGTGCCTGCGGAAAAAACCAAGTGGGGAAGAGACAGGGGAAAAACTGTTGTGAAGGTTCTGCGCAATGGCTTAGTCAGAACTTGGAGCTTGAACAATACAACCTGGGATAAGCTTGTTGAGGAATTCGGTGATGATCCCGGGTTGTGGTTGAACAAGAAAGTTGTGGTTAAGAAAGAGCTAAGAACCATTAGTGGCGTTGAAAAAGAGCTGTTGTTCGGCAAACCCTACCATGAACCGCAACAGCAGTTACCCTCTGAACCTTCAGCAGCAGCGCCTAAACCACAGCCACAACCTCAAAGCCAAGACTCAGAGTTTGTTGAAGGATTCAAATCATGGCTTAGCTCACTGCATCTCGACTACGACACTTTGACAGAGGATCAGAAACGAGCATTGTTCATAGAATATTCCAACAATTAACATCCCTGAAGAGCTAGTGAGACTCTAGCGAAACATCCATTGTTTTTTTTGGTGTCGGATGCAAAAGCCATGATTCCAAAGCTGTTTCACGCTTACCCAAGCGTTGAATACAAACGCATAGTTGAGGAGCTTAGCAACTTGGAGCATTGGCAAGAGCGCTACAACGCTTTACGATGGGTTATGGGAGCATACGCAAAAGGTGGATAAACAGAAACGTTGCGTTTGGGTTTGGGATAAGAAAAAGCTGAAGATGGTTAGGGCGAAAGTGATTAGTGAAAAATCATAAAGGTATGTTTCCAGACATATAACATAGTGAAGTGTATAAAAAAGTTCTGAGGTTGAAAAATGCAGAAGATAATCATGACTAAAGACATCATCAAGAACTTCAGCTTTTTTCATAGAACAGCAAAGTGGACACCTCATAGACCTTACTGTAGCTTATGCACATGCTTTGACAGGCGTGTTCCCTTGACTCCTGAAGGATACTTAACACGTCGTCTGATAGGCTATATAGCTGAAGGTGAAGAATGCTACATGGTTAAGTTCGCAGGAAACAAAGTGGGCTACTATCATGTGAAGTGTATGGATGAAGCGTTAAACCACAAGACTATGAACGCTTACAGAGATGTTAGAGCTTTACTCATGTTAGATGTTGACCGCTACAAGAACCTAGACACATTCATTCATTCCTTAGATGCAGAACAATTAACAGACAAACGACGCATTGAGAGAGTCATGCAACAGTTTAGCTGTTCATACACAACAGCCTGGCGAAAACTTAGAGCCTACAAACAAAATGCCTAAGAGGTTTCAACCTGTGTCTTTTTTTACACTACTCTCTTTATTTAATTTAAATTATGAAAGGGTAGGTTGAAAAGAGACTAAGTAAGAGAAAAGAACATTATTTGATGGAAAAAACCATCTGATTTGCGATGCGGAAGCCAAAAATTTTTCCAGGTAAAAGGTTTGGATGGTGGGCTATGCTAAGGTGTGGCTTAGCATAGTCTCTGCTGCTTTCAATGTTCTGTCTTTGAGGTCTGCAAGCCACACTGGGTTGAAGTAGTTTTGCATGAACACGCTTGAGCTTATTCTTCCGTGTAAGAAGTTTATTTCCACTTCATTCAGAAACTTAGTTGCCACTGTTCCATGCACTTCTCTTATGTCTCCGAACCGTAGCTTCTTTGTTCCACGCTTTACCTTTGACTGAACAGCGTAAGCATTCAGCAGTTTGTGGTCGCTTATGTTCTTAACTAATTCCTTTGACACGAAGCTTATGAATGCCTTTTTGGTTTTGCGCAGGAAGATTTCTTTAAAGCGGTAATGCTCCAGAACTTCTCTTTCACCGTCATAGTAGCTGTTGAGCTTGCCTTCTTTAGACAGCTTGATGATGAGGTTGTAGCTTTCAATTGCCTCATCAAACCTTAACCCAGTGGTTGCCATGAAATCCATGAAATCTCTCAGCCCACTGCAACAAGACTTCACTTGTTTAATCCAGTCGAAAACAGCATTTGGATCAACGCTCTTAGTGAACCTAGCAATCAGCAAATCATCACTTCTAACGCTCCACTTCAAACCATAGTTTTTAACAAGCGTTGAAAACTCTTCATGAATGCCCAGGAATTTGCTGAGAGATGAAAGCGCAGCCATGCAATGCAGTCGTTTATCCTTAGTCAAATCCAACAAAGGTTTGAAGTCTCTGTCAAGTAAGCAGTGAGCATACTTCTTTAGGTAGTAAAGAATGTCATAAGCCGTCTTGGGTTTATACTCTTTATTCAACCACAATTTGAAAGCAACCCAGTCAACACGCTGATCATCAAAGTCATCGCAATGCACACCATTACTGCAATAGGGATGTGCAGAAACCGTAGGTTTCTGCCCTGATTCGCAATCAGGAGGTCGCGGGTTCAAATCCCGCCCGGTCCACTTCTACAATTGGAAGAGCTCTCTGTAAAATTCGGTTAGAAACACTGTCCTGTGGGACCTAACCATAACCATGTCCTCAACGCGGAGATAATATTCGCTAACAAGCCATATCTTGGGCTGCTACAACGCCATGACCATTTTTGCGTGAAGAGGCTCATCATAGGCTGGGTTGAGCCAAGGAGGCTCGTGTACTTCAACGCCGATGTTGTGCCAAAGGTTTTTCGATGGCAAGCGTGCACGCAGATAATCTCTATATCCAGGCCTATTCAACGTCTGCTCTAGGGTTGGGAAGAGATCACAAACACGCATGCTGCCATCTTTTGAAGCCCAATAAGCCTTCTCCTGAAATTTAGATTCATAAAATCCCTCATCAATTGGTCCTGTATTTCCTTAAAGCTAAAAACTGTTTCACTGTCGTTTTGGATATGTGAGAAATTGGAGTATGATCACGCTTGTGATTAAAAAGATAATACTGTATGGGAAAACAAACCACACATCAGTCAACTCTATAACCCCGGCTGCTAAAGTGGGTGCAACGGAAGCTAGCGTTGTGCAGATCATCCACAGAGGCTTTTCCATCCTTCACTCGCCAAGACGTTCTTTTAGGTTCCAGAATACAAGGATAGCACAAAATAAAAACTTGACCTAGTAAGGTTTCTTTTCTTGTCTTTGATAAACCTTTTCAACGGCTTCTGAGAAGCTCATTCCACGGCGTGTGTAAGCCGTTATTTCATTTTGCAGAAGTTCAATCCCTGTCGCTGCTCCCCAATGGGTTGCATATCGCGTTAAAAGTTCGCTGTACATTTCTTCCGCTGCAATAGTCCCCACTTTCGAGAGCTCAGCTTCCCTTTTTTTCTCTTCTATTCTTATTTCATCTATTGTCAATTCTTTAGGCATTCCTGCTTTTTTTGAATGACCGTAAACCATCGCACCTACTGCAATGACGGTTAATATTATACCAATGGATGGCAAGAGAAAAACAAGAATTACCCCAAGTAGCAGAAAGATTATGCCACCATAAATGACTAAATCGGCTTCCTCAACATATCTTTCTCTTAGACAGTTTGGACATAAATATAGAGTGGCTCTAGCGCCCTCGGCGTTAAGATTATAAATGTGAAGACATTCACCGCAAAAGCTTTTCCCACAGGCATTACACTTTCCTACAGCAAATCTGTCAGTGTGGCTTAAACATCGGTATGCTTCGCCTCGTGGCATGGACCGCGGAGCTAGGAATATTCCTCCACAATATTGACACTTTATCTGCCCAGTGTCGGTTGAAATATGTCCTCTTTGGGGAGCGCCGCAAAATGGACATTGTATGGGCTTCGTTTCTTCGCTGTTCAAATGTATCACTAAGTTTTATGCTGCATTTGTTTAATTAGGTTTTACTGAATGTGGAACCGAACGTTTCTAACCAGCAGATCTATACGTGCTTAGTGCGTTTTCCAGAACTTCGAAACCTTCTGCCAAGTTTGGTTTGTCGGGGTTTATGTTGCCAAGGCCTAGTCTTATCATGTTCGACTTTGTCAATTTGTAGCCGCTCTTGAAGAGGAAGAATGTTCCAGGCACTGTGGCTAGGCTGTAGCGAGGTATTGCGTGTTCATTTATCCACTTATAGGTGTCTTTTACTGGCAGCTCTACCCAATATGTGATGCTGACATTGTTCGGAAAGTATTCGAAGCCTTTTTTATTTAACCATTTTTCGGTTTCTTTCTTGAGTCTAACCCATTTCTGCTTGTGCCTTTCCAAGTGTCTATTGCCTTCTGTTAGCAGCTTTAATGTAACAACTTCAACAATGTTTGAACTGGTGCCAACAGTGTTCATTGCATCCACGTAGAGTTCGTCGACAAGTTCTTTATTAGCTATCGCTATGCCTGCTCTTAATCCGCCCAGACCGTAGGCTTTCGTGAAACTTGTTGTAACTATGCCCCACTCCCGATCAACAGAGAAAACTGTGGGGATGGCATTCCGATTGAATTCAGCATAAATCTCATCACACAACACACAAAAACCACGTTCACGTGAAAGGACAAAAATTTCTTTAAGCTCGTTCTTACTAGATACAGCCCCGCTTGGTAAATGAGGATTTGTCAACACAAGCAATCCAGTTTTTTCTGAAACAACCCTTCGAAGCTCATCTGAGTCAAGTCGATAAGCTTCTTTTGCCTTCCTTTCCAGCCTTTTCACGCGCGGAAAGTGCTCTTGGACCAGTCGTAAAAGCGGCTCATAGGTAGGGTGTTCCACGATTGCTTCATTTTTCTTCCTGTTCTTTTCTGCTTGATATCTAATTATCCGTGCGTTTTGACCTGAGGCACCTTCGCTTAGGATAAAAACGTTTTCAGGCTGTACATGGTACCTTTTGGCTAGTAGTTTAGTGATCTCTGGGTTGCCGTGTCCAAAATTGACGCTTATGTCGACTTCACCTAACATTAGGTTATATTTGAAGTAGTTTAGACCGCTTGAGCGGAAATCGTATTTTACCTTTGGCACGTGAACATACCAGTCCAGATACAATGACGGATGTTTCATACCAGTCCTTCGCCCCCATGTAAGTTGCTATCCGTGAATCAATCTGGGTAAACACCTTACACACGCCCATTTGTCTTCTCCTCGAAACCTCATCGGAAAAATGGCTGCTTCTTTGTCGGTGTTGCCACAGATAAAACACTTATCCGAGTTGCATGTGGTTCTCTTATTTGTGGTCATAGCTTTTTCTCCGAATAACGCTGATGGAATACCTCTCATGCTGCACTTAAGCCTTTACAACTTCAAAATGATGCATGTTCGTCCATCCATTGAACTCTTTTTAGGCAATTTTTATCTATGCCATCGTATTGTAGGCTTAGCAGATTCAAACGTGTGGTCAACCTGACGTGAGCACGACTTCCTCAGTTCCAACAAAACGCACCTCACTCGAACGGTTCAGGCTCAAAAGGTCATTGGAAACTCTCTCTAAGAAGGAGGGGCGAGGAACTGAGCTAGTGTCGCTGTATGTTCCGCCTGGACGCCAAGTAGGCGAAGTTATGGCTGTGCTACGGCAAGAATATGGTACAGCGTCTAACATCAAATCAGACACCACACGAAAAAACGTTCAAGACGCAATCACCAAGGTGATGCAGCGCTTAAAACTTTTCAGGGAAATACCTAAAAATGGTTTAGTCATATTTGCTGGAGCAATACCGCAGGATGGACTTGGAAGCGAGCGCTTAGAAACCTATGTTATTACGCCGCCCGAACCCATACATGTCTACTTATACCGTTGTGACCCAAAATTCCACACCGAATACCTACAAGAACAGCTGCGAGAAAAAGAAACGTACGGAATAATGGTCATCGATTCCAGTGAAGCAACAATAGCCACGCTTGAAGGCAATCGCCTACAAATACTCCGCGAAGAAACATCAGGTATACCAGGCAAACACAGAGCCGGTGGACAATCAGCACGCCGATTCGAACGACTAAGAGAAGCCAGTCTCCTTGCTTACTTTAAGCGGGTAGGTGTACGAGTCAATGAAATCCTTCTGTCCATACCCACTTTAAAGGGATTGATTATAGGTGGACCTGGACCAACCAAATACGATTTTGAAAAGGGTGATTTCCTTAACTATATGTTAAAGGAAAAGATCCTCGACACTGTTGATACAGCTTACACAGGTGAGCAGGGCGTTGAAGAGGTTGTGGACCATGCACCAGAAATTTTGAAGCAGGTTCGCTATGTGGAAGAGAAAAAAATAATTCAAAAATTTCTTTACGAAATCGGACACGATACTGGGTTGGTTACATACGGTGAGAACGAAGTAAAGAAAGCGTTAGAGTCAGGGGCGGTTGACACTTTGCTTCTTTCCGAAAGTCTTAACATAGTGCGTACAACCGTAAAATGCAACAACTGCAACCATGAGCGACAAGAAACCATGCGAGACCAAGCCTTACCGCCTTTTGAACAGAGCCTGATTGGGCAGCCGTGTCCACAGTGCAAGGCCCCTTCGTTGTCAGTGGCTGAAACAAGAGACCTCATCGAAGATTTTGCAGACTTGGCCGAACAAGTCGGCGCCAATGTTGAAGTCATATCAACAGAAACAGAAGAAGGACAAATGCTCAAAAACTCGTTCGGAGGAATCGCTGCAATCCTTAGGTTTAAGCTGACCAATTAGATAGCGTCAATCCACAACGTTTAAATCTTCTCCTAAAACATTTCACATGGAATCTGAGGTGTTGAGAGATGAACACCTGCCAAGTCGATTAGGTCTGCCACAAATTCTTTTAAGCCTCATATCCTACACCATTCAAGCCATCATGCTTTCAATGAATAATGCCTTCACAGAGGAGAAAAGAATGTGAGAGAACATACTGAAAGCAAGCAAGTCTTCAAGCCTAAGATAAAAGCCTCAAGGTGGAGTATAGAGCAAGAAGAGAAACAGATTCAACTCTGGGAAAAAGAGAATACATACAAATTCAATAAGAAGTCAAAGAAACCTCTATTTTCACTTGACACGCCTCCTCCCTATGCCTCTGGAAAAATGCATGCGGCACAAGCTGCACACTATGCCCAAATAGACATGATGGCGCGTTGCTTTCGGATGAAAGGCTTTGAGGTATTGTTCCCCCTCGGAATAGACAGAAACGGGCTCCCGGTAGAAGTTCAAGTCGAAAAAAAATTTAACATTCGAGCCCACGAATTGTCTAGGGCTGAATTTATCAATACCTGTGTCGACTTCCTCGACAAGGTTGAAACAGACTTAATCGAAACCGTACGCAGAATGGGATGGAGCTGTGACTTTGCCAACTCATACAGAACCGACAGCCCAGAGTACCGTAGTATAACTCAAGCCTCTTTCATAGAGATGTGGAAAAGAGGTCTAGTCTACGAAGACAGACGCCCAACCAATTGGTGCCCAGTGTGCAGAACCTCATTAGCAGACGCAGAAATCGACTACGCAGAAATCGAAACCAGCCTCAACTACATAAAATTTAAAGTCAAAGAAACCAATGAAACGGTACTAATTGCCACAACACGACCTGAGCTTTTATGCACATGTGCCGCTGTGCTCTATAACCCAAGAGATTCAGGATATCAACATCTAAAAGGAAAGACAGCTATTGTGCCTATCTTTGAGCAAGAAGTGCCCATCATCGCACATGGTTCTGCTAAGCCAGAATTTGGAACAGGCCTAATGATGGCGTGCTCTTACGGGGACTATTCTGATCTTCGACTCTTTAGGGAACTCAATCTTAAAGGAGCAATTGCTATAGACGAAGTTGGCAAAATGAACGAAGTTGCAGGCCCATACAAAGGATTAACTGTGGAACAAGCAAGGCAGAAGACAATTCAAAATCTGCAAAAAAATGGCTTTATCACTAAACAGGAAAGGATTGTTCATCGCACGCCTATATGCTGGCGATCCGAAGACCCAGTTGAGTTCATTGAGATGCCCGAATACTATCTGAAGCAATTACAATTCCTTGACGAAGTGAGACGTGTTACGGAAAAGATGCGTTTCTATCCCAAAGAATCCAAACAGATCTTAGATAACTGGATGGATTCAATCACAATGGACTGGTCACTTAGTCGCAGACGTTTCTACGGGACAGAAATTCCCCTATGGTACTGCAAGAAGTGCGACAAAGCCTTCGTGCCCGAACCTGGAAGATATTATCAACCCTGGAAAGATAAAGCTCCATTTGAGCGCTGTGAATGCGGATCTAGGGATTTTGTTGGAGAACAACGAACCTTTGACACATGGTTCGATTCGAGTATATCGGAACTCTTCATCATAGGCTACCTCAAAGACGAAGAGTTCTTTCACAGGACTTTTCCCGCTTCGCTTAGAATCCAAGGCATGGATATTGTTCGAAACTGGCTTTACTACTCCATCCTGAGAACATACCTGCTCTTCAAAAAACCCGCGTTTCGCAATGTCAGGTTATCAGGCATGGGACTAGATGAGAAAGGCGAGGCTATGCACAAGTCTAAGGGCAATGTTGTCTATTCGGACAGCATGTTTCAGAAATATGGTGCTGACGCTTTTAGGTTTTGGAGTGCTTCAGAAGCCAAACTCGGTTCAAACTACAGGTTCTCAGAGGCACGCGTGAAAGCTGCAGCCCTGTTCATAACCAAGCTTTGGAACATAGCGAGATTCATATCCTCCTTTCCGGTCGTGAATGAGAATTTTGAGTTGGCTTCAATCGACAAAATGGTACTCGCTCAACTTAACGATGTAATAAAAGAGTGCAAACATGGCTATGATGAACTAGACGTGTATGTTCCAGCCAACGCTGTTAGGAGTTTTGCTTGGAATTTTTTCGCTGACCATTATGTTGAGGCGGTCAAGTCTAGGGCCTACAATCAACATGGGGAGTTTGGTGAGACACTGCAGCGTGGCGCATGGTACGGGCTTCACACATGCTTAAGTAATATACTGAGACTTTTAGCGCCAATCTGTCCCTTTGTAACGGAGGTTCTTTGGCGAGAACTCTACTCCAGTGAAAGCATACACCTTCAGCTATTCCCACAGGAAAAGAAGGAGCTGGAAAGCAAGCTCAATGCACGATCAGAGCGATTCATGGAGTTTAACACGGCAATTTGGAAATATAAGAAGGAGAAGAACATCGCTCTGAGTCAAGGAATAGACGTTATGGTTTATGGACCGAAGGAATTAGAGGTTTTTAAAGAGGATTTGAAAGCCATGCACAAAATCAAAGAGCTGAGGTTTACTAAGCCGACAAAGAAAATCGAAGCTAAAGCACGCAGGTTGAATAGCGACATACTCGTTGTTGAAGAAGGGCGTTTAGTGTAAACAATACGGTCAGGTTTCGACGAACTCGTTTAATCCTTTTTGTTTGCGTGGTGTTTCAACCGAGATTTCATCGCCAACTAATATGCGCATGCTGTCTATGGCGGCGATTGTTGGGATGCCAGTCTTCTGTTGCATTAGTTTGGCTTCACTGGCTGGTCCCTTGAATATCATTTGCATTCCGAAGTGGGTCAGAACCGCCATTTCAGGTTTAGCTTCTTCAATAATTTTGACGGCGTCGTCTGTGGTCATGTGTCCCTTCCAAGGACTGCCAGTCGGACGCATAACACAGAGGAGGAGAAGGCGCACGCCTTGGTATGATCTGCCTATGCCCTCAAAGTATTCGCTGTCTGAAGTGTAGGCAATGTCTCCGAGGTTGGGTGTTTCAAATCGGAAGCCAACAGCGTCTGGGTCAGTATGTTTGGCTTTTGCGGCAGATATGTGTATGCTACTAATGTTGAATGATGTGCCGGGTTTGGCGTCTACTACTTGTTCTGGCATTTGTTGATGATACTTGGAGATCGAGGGTTCACACTGTTGGTCGCCGTAAAGGACGCTGTGAGCTGCGGCTAACACGCCTCTTTTCCTTGTCATGCCGCGGGTCATGGCTTCAATGAAAACCTCAGCGTCGTTGTAATGGTCTGGGTGACAGTGTGAGATCAGTATGCCGTTGATTTTTTGCGGGTCAAGCCCAGCGTCAAGTGAATAAACGAGGGCACCTGGACCCGGGTCAAGATGAATGTTAACTTTTTCATGTAGGATGCGGATTCCACCTGTTCTGCGCTTCTGCGTTATGGTGGCGAATCTTCCTCCTCCAGTGCCCAATAGGATTAGTTGAAGTGAGGATGAAGGTTTTGACATGGTTCTTTTCGCCTTTGGACATGTAATTGTCTACTTAGCTAATTTGTTTTCTGAAACGTTTGTGATTGATGAGTTAGGCGTGTGGGATGCACAGTTTTATTTTGCTCTGTTGTGTCTTTATGTCTAAGGGTTTAAGGTTGGTATGCTGGTTTGAGGCTGATTATTCGAGTAGGCGGGTCTGTTGTGGCTTCTCCGTTGAACCCTGCTTTGCTGAACAGTTATGTGGAGTTGCTGCTAGATTTGAGGCGTCAAGGTCACATGGTTGCGGCCGTTGTTGGTGGCGGCTCGCTTTCACGTGAAGTAATACGTGCTGCTAAGGCGGTGGGTTTGAGTGAACAGCATCAAGATGAGGTGGCGATTTCTGTTTCGCGAGTGTTAGCCCAGCTTCTTGTTTTGCGGTTGGGAAGAGACGGTTCTTTAACGGTTCCGACCAGGATTGAGGATGCTGCCAGCTTGCTTGAGGAGGGAAAAATTGTTGTTATGGGTGGTTTGAAGCCTGGTATGACCACGGACACTGTTGCCGCTCTACTGGCTGACCGTGTAAAGGCTGACTTGTTGGTGAAGGCAACTGATCAAGAGGGAATTTTTAGTCGTGATCCAAGAAAGTTTCCTGACGCTCGCAAGTTGGATGCGTTGAGTTTTGATGATTTGTCAAGGTTGTTTGAGGCTGATAGGCATAGGGCTGGGATTCATCAGATAGTTGACCCTGAAGCTGTGCGTATATTGGAGAAGCGGAGGATTAGAACGGTTATCGTGAACGGGTTTAAGCCTGAGAACGTGTTGGTGGCGGTTAAGGGTGTGAAGGTTGGAACTGTAATAGGTTGATGTGTATTGGTGTTGGTGGGGTTGGTTTCCGTTCAGGTGTTATTAACTCTCACTTAGAACTGTTAATAATAACTTCTTTTTCGATGGCTTGTGGCGTTTAGTGGGGTTTTAGGTTGAATTGGGCTTCTATGTTTGCTGTGTCTTTGTGGCTGATGTTGATGATCTTTTGGAAGTTGTTTTGGGTTAGGAATATGTTTAGGATGGTTTCGGCTGGTTTTGGTCGGGTGCAGATTAGGGCTTCTCCGTTAGTGTTGGTCCAAGTGACGAGTCCGCGTGTTTTTCCTTTTTGTATTGCGTGTATGTAAGCTTCGTTTTGGTTGTGGTTGTGGTTGCGGTAGGCTGTGACTATTGTGTTGTTTCCCATGATTTGTTCTGTTAGGGTGTGGGTTGTTTTTGTTGGGTTTTTTGTTTTGGTTAGTAGTTCTTCGGTTAGGTGGGCTATGACTTCGGAGTCTACGAGTTCTATTTTTTGTGATTCGAATTGGTGTGGCTGTGTGAGCGTGTTTTTTAGTTGTTGGTAGTTTTGTAGGAAACCGTTGTGGGCTGAGACCAGGGTGTAGTTAGTGTTTTGTGTGCAGTTGGGCTGGTAGGGTTGGGTGCATTCTTTGTGTGGGATTGTGTTCTGGAATTCTGGGCTTGCGTAGCGCACGTGACCAAGGATGAGGCGAGAAGAGTTATGGGCTGTTTTTCCTAGTTGGTGTTGTAAGTCGTTGACTGGTGAGTTGGTGTTTGTTTTTCCTACTTTTATGAGTGTGAGCTTGTTTTTTTGGTTCAGGTATGCTATGCCTGCTCCGTGTCCGCCGACTGGTGTTTTTTCGCTTGGTTCCTGCTCTGTTTCTAGGATGTGGAGGACTTTTAAAGCATCTGTGATTATGAGGGGTTGGTGTCCCATGTAGGCGAATATGCCGCACATGGTAGGATGGGTTGTTCAATTGGTTTTTTAAGTGTGTGGTGTTGGCTGCTGGGCTTGCTGGGTGGTTGATGATGTGTGCGCGGTGGTAGTGGCTAATTGTTCCTAATACCATCACCATCTTGCATCATAGGGCTGTGAGTAAAATTTTAGAAGAAGAAAGGGGCTAGTCCCTTTAGCCTTCTTCTTCGGTTGCTGCTAGTGATTTTCGCCTCTCTTTGCTCATACGTAATCTTCCAGAAAGAGTACTTTTACGTCGAAGGGTTTTTTTCGCATTTCTTTGGTTAAGTCGGTTTCTCTTCTTGCGAATAGGGCTGTCAAGCCGTTTTTGTGAGCTAGAGCTAGGCAGAAGCAGTCTGCTAGGGATATGGGTTTTTCGCATTTGAGTCTTGCTGCGTCTTCGAGTAGAGGCGATGCGTCTTCGACTTGAATGTAGCCTGATGCCAATAGCTTGTCTACTCTTTGTTTGGATTCCTTTAAACCTCGTTTTCGGCATATGATGTACATGAGCTCTGCGATGCCTAGCTCTGTGGTGTAGGCGACAATCAAATCCTTCTCTAAAGCTTCTTTGAGCTTGAGACCTGATGCGGTTGAGAACACTAATTCAATCAGTGCGCTTGCGTCTATGGCTAACCTTCCGCTCAAGCCTCTCTTCATCGAGTTTTCTCTCCTGGTAAAGCTCTTCTAGAGCTTCTTCAGCCCCCTCCATGGGTTTACAGGCTTCGTCTAACAATTTGGGGTTCTTCTCTTTCTCACTCAACAGGAAGCGGATGGCTTCGTTGAGGTCCACACGTCTCCCCAGTTTGATCTGAAGCTGGGAAGCTGCTTTTAACAACTTTTCTTTCACATCGTCGGTAACTGATATAGTTGTCATAGTCTTCATAATCTCTATAAGCACAGCTACATATAAGCGTGCCTCACGTTGGATTAACGTGGTGTAAACAGTTCTTAACTTTTATAGTCGGAGTGCATAGGTCAAGTTTTTTATTTATGCTTCCCTTCTATTCTGGAGATTTCATGGGTGGTTTGGCGAGTAGTCGATGGAAAAGTCTCTGTGGATGATCTGCACAACGCACATGTTCATTGAAGTGTATCTTCTCATGCAAGTTGCTCTAATCCCTGTTATCATTCATGAATTTCAGTTGAGCCTTCTCGAAGCTTCTCTGGTGGCCACTGTTCCAAATTTTGTTGCGCTTTTGATGAATATTCCTTCAGGCTTCTTGGCGGACAGGTTCAGTCCAAATCAACTGTTGTTTGCCAGCATGGTGTTCGAGGGGTTTTCAGGACTCTTGATTAGTCAAGCCAACAACTTCTGGATACTAGTGTTTGAACTCTGCATTCTGAAGATTTCATCTCCCCTGTATCACATCTCGGGATTGAGCCAGATCAGTCGTTTTGCCAGACCGGAGAAGATAGGCAGGTCGATAGGGTTTCATAATGCTCTTGGGAATCTTGGGACGGCGGCTGGGCTCATTAGCCTCACGGTTTTCTTGTCAACTGTTGGTTGGAGATGGACTTACTTGTTTTGGAGTGCTCCAGTCGTTGTTTGGGGTTTTGCAGTTTTGACTTCTTCGCAGCTGAGAGGTAAGCAAGGTCAAAGAACAGTGGGCGAACACAGCGGTGGATTAGCGAGGTGGTCTTTGCTTTTTTCTTCGGGTTTTCTGATTCTTCTTGCTGTGGTAGGCGTTAGAGAAGTGGGAACGACGGGAAGCCAAACCTTTATGACCACGTATTTTGTGGAGACGAGAGGACTCTCCGAAGCAATGGCTAGTCTCATCTTTGGTCTGGGGCCATTCATTGGAATCGTTGGTTCTGTGGGCGGCGGCTACCTGTGTGAAAGAATCGGCGCTAAGAATGCTTTCAATTGGGTTACTTTAGCTGGTGCAGTTTCACTTTTTGCGCTTTCTTTGATGTCTCAGCTTTATCTTCTTGTAATCATCTATCTTTTGTACAGTTTCTTTGGTAGTGCCGTTTGGTCGCCGATAAATACCATTGTGGCGAATGTAACGCCAGTAACGGAGAGAGGGTTGGGCTATAGCGTTTACTTCTTCATGGAAGGGCTGATAGCTTCGGTCACACCTACTTTAGCGGCTGGGGTCATTGAGTTGACCGATGTTTGGTTTATCTTTCCCCTCAGTGTCATCTTTCTAATCGCAAGCGTCATTGTGTTACGATTTCTGGCACACCCAAAACGACGATGAAAACCTAGAGGATGTGGTGGTGTTTGCTGAAGAACTCGTTTTCCTCTGGCATGTGAGAGAAGTATAGACGTGAAGTTAAAAAACCCGTTTTACCTGCCTTCTGTTCCCCTAAATACTGCTAGAAAGCACTAAAATTAAGCTTTATCCTTCAATATTCTTATCAGTTCCTTAGGTTCTGCTATAATCTTTACCACACTTCTTGCATTTTGATGTTTCTAATGGTTCATACATTGGAATCATAACCTTAACCTTAGGCTCTGGAGAAGGCTGTTCTAGGAAAACCTTGTTAACTGGAACACTTTTCGGATGACCACAATGAGAACATTTCATTCATAAGTCTTGTTTTCATTTTTGTAATCATTTCCTTGCCCAACTTTGATAACATAAAAACATTTATATTCTGAAACGTAAAATTAATTCAATGATATCCACAGTTGAATTATGAAGGAGGAGATATGTTGGAACTAGAGTTATTGGTTCAGTTCTTGTTTGGGGTTGCAGGGGCTCTCGTTCTGGTTTACCTTAGAATCTACGAGGCTCTTCCTCGGATGAGTGGGTCAAGGGAGATTGAGCTGAGAGAGGATGAAATAGAAGGTCTTCGTAAGAAGTGGCATGACATTGCTAAGAAATCTGAGGAATCAACGGATTCTGAGCTAGATGAGAAGAGGCTAGATAATTTGCGAGATGACTATGACAGAAGGGAAAGGGAACTTAGAAACGAAGTTAGATCTTTAAAACTTAGACAATGGACACTTGCTGCAACATTATATATTTTACTTGGTGGATTGTTTGCTCTAGTTGTTTTTCCACTTATCAGTGAAGGAAAAATAATTTCCGAGGGAACAATTCAGTTAATAGAAGCGGTTAAATGCATGGCAATTGGTTTCACTTGGACCACCTATATTTCACTTATTACTGGGAAAACCGTTGAGAAAGAATCTAATGAGATCCAACAGAAAGCCATTGAAGAATGGGAGAAAACAAAACTTGAAGAAGTTGTCAAGAAAACAAAGAAAATAACCGAAGATTTTGACATGTATAGAAAGAATTCTAAAGAACTACTCGATAAGTATAAGGAGTTATTGGGAATACCGTAAGAAAGAGGTGGGATTTAATGAGTGGGGAAAACAAAACTAAAGTTTCTATTCCTAAAGAAACATTACAATCTCTTAAAGATCTGGAAAAGAAACTTCAAGAGTCTGAGCTAAAAATGGATAACACAATAGACACTTTCGAATCGTCTATCGAAACACTAAAAGAAGCATTTGAAGAAACAAAGAAGAAAATTAAGCTCTAGTATATTGCATCTCCCTTTACGTAAGTCTTTGAGAATGTAACGCACATCTGCAATGAACAGTAGTATTCCGAAAAATGTGAAGCACTTAAATAGATATTGTTATCATTTGACTAGGAACTAATCCTTGAAGCTTTTCAATAATCAGTGTGGGCCAATATGAATTGGGCCAGGTATAGCAAGCCATAAAGATAGAACTAAAACAAACAGTTTCTGGATAGCAACAATTACATCACCCTCACTTTATAAAAAACCAGCGTCTTCTATCAACTCACAATTCTTATTAGTTGTTTTAGGTTATGCTAAAAGCTTCTCCGTAGGACTTCATTTTCAACTTGCATTAATAATTTAAGGAGAAAATACACACCCCACACATCCATGGTTAAGAAAGAAGTCTTTGAATGGGTAATTCTTCAGAGTATATCCTTTTTCCTCAAAGGATATACTCGTAAAATTCCTTATGAATTGCCTTAATCCTAGTTGAGTTGCTCTAACGCTAAATGACTCTAGTCTGTTTTCTACTGCTTGCGTCCTTAATACTTCAGAATAGCACTAAAGCAAGTAGGCTCCCATGCCGTATCGCAAGCCATTTAATGCGCTGAGCCCCAGCCTCTTCTTCAGCGCAACGAATCAGGGAATTTGGGGGCATAAATTATTAATGCACACATACTTTCGAGCACACACGCTAGGGCTGAAGCCTGAGATGTATGCTTTGTTTTATGAAAATTGTTTAATAGATTGCTCATAAGTTATTGAAAGTTGTAAAGTGCGGTCTAATAATTGCCTGAGAAGAAACAAAATCACAATGTTTACAGCTTGCTTGTCAAACTTGTACGTGACGCTTTAGCCGAGTTAAGTTTCTTTGAGTCAACTGCTCCCCAGACGAAGGCAATCCCCGCTATTCTAAAGGGTGAAAACGCTCTGTTGATTGCTCCTACTGGTAGTGGCAAGACTGAGGCTGTTCTCCTGCCTATCTTCTCCAATTTTGTTCAGCAAGAGGACAAGCGTGGCATATCAATTCTCTACGTGACGCCTCTACGAGCCCTAAACCGAGACATGGTGCAGCGCCTATCCTACTGGGCGAATAAGCTCAACATAGCCATAGAAGTTCGCCATGGCGACACAGAAATCAAGATTCGCAGACGCCAAGCCCTCAAACCACCCAACATGCTAGTGACTACACCAGAAACATTGCAAGCCATTCTGCCCGGCGCCTTAATGCAGCAGCACCTCAGCCATGTCCGCTACGTAGTCATCGACGAAGTACACGAACTAGCCGAAGACAAAAGAGGCGTCCAACTAACAATAGCCCTAGAACGCCTCTATGAGCTGACCAAACAAGAATTCCAAAGAGTCGGTTTATCAGCAACCGTTGGCAACCCACAAAAAGTTGCACAGTTCATGGCTGGCAGCAACCGCCCAATCAAAGTCATAGAAGTTCCTCTGCCAAAAGGCTATAGATACAGCGTAGAGTACCCTCTACCCGAAGACGCAGACTACGACCTAGCAGCAAGGCTCCATACAGCACCCGAAGCAGCAGCTCGCATCCGCCGCATACTCGACCTAGTCAAGCAGCACAATTCCACACTCATCTTCGTAAACAGCCGCAGCAATGCGGAAACACTCGGACACAAATTCACCCAACTCAACCGCAACGACATAGCCGTACATCACGGCTCACTTAGCCGAGAAATCAGAGCCACAATAGAAGACGAATTCAAGGCTAAGACACTCAAAGCCATAATCTGCACGAGCACGCTGGAATTAGGCATAGACATCGGGCATGTCGACCTAGTCATACAATACCTATCACCACGCCAAGTAAGCAGCCTCATACAACGCGTTGGAAGAAGCGGACACAAACTAGACTTAATCAGCAAAGGCGTAATCATCACAGCCTTCCCAGACGACACCCTAGAAGCCATAACAGCCGTAAAACGAGCCTACAAAGGACAATTGGAGCCTCTAACCATACACGAAGGCGCCCTAGACGTACTAGCACATCAAACCGTAGGCATACTCATGGACAAAAAGCAAGCCACAATAGACGAAGCCCTAAAAATCATCCAACGAGCCTACCCATACCGCAACCTAACCAAACAGAAGCTTTTAGACACCGCCAAATACCTACATACAATAAGAATACTGTGGCTGGAAGAAGGCAGAGACACATTGAAACGCTCAAAGCGAACACGAGAATACTACCACCAAAACCTATCCATGATACCAGACGAACGCCGCTACCCAGTAGTCGACGTGCTCAGCGACCGCACCATAGGAACAGTCGGAGACGAATTCATGGCACTACGCGCCCGCATAGGCTTAAACATAATCATCCGAGGCAGAGTGTGGCGCATAATACAAATCGAAGACGAAACAGGCACAGTCCACGTCGTGCCAGCCGAAGACCCCTTCGCAGCCCTGCCAGGATGGGACGGAGAAATCCTACCCGTACCCTACAGCCTAGCCCAAGAAGTCGGCAAACTACGAGAAGAAATAGCACAAGAGCTGAAGAAAGAAAACAAAGCAGAAAAAGTGGCTGAAAAACTCGCAGAAAAACTCTCAACCACCAAACACACACTATTAGAATCAACCCAAGAAATACATGAACAGATAAAAGAAAACGTGTCTGTCCCAACCCACAACAACATCCTCATAGAGGCATTCGACAAATACGTGATCATCCACGCCTGCTACGGAGAAATAGTCAACCGAACCCTAGGCGCCATATTTGATGCTGTCCTATCAGATCAAGAATTTATACAAGGCTGGTGGAACAACGGCTACCGCATCCTAATAGAATTACCACGCCAAATTGAACAACGTGACTTGGACAAACTATCAACCCTACTCTTCAAACTCACAGATGGAGAAGTAGACAAAGCCTTCAACGACTACCTCAAGGCACGGTTCCCCTTCTCTTACAAGATGAAATTTGTAGCCGAACGATTCGGCGCCCTACCACGAGGAAAAACCATGGCATTCGAAAAGCTCGCTGAACTTCCAACACGCTTCGAAAAAACACCAATCTACGAAGAAACTATTCGAGAGGCTATGCAGGAAAAAGTAGACATCCCAACAGTCAAAAACATAATGAAAGATGTGCGCCAAGGAAAAACAAAAATAACAACCTTGCTCCGCTTAGAAAAGCCCACACCACTCGGCTACCGCATCCTAGCAAAATACACTGAAATCCCAGAGCTCATGGCACCCGAACGCGTCCTGCTCAGCAACATAGAACGCATGAAACGAGCAATCCAAGCCAAACGACCATCATTACTCTGCCTACAATGCGGCTACCACACAGAACAAAAACGAATACGCGAACTCCCAGACAAACTCACATGCCAAAAATGCGGCTCAGGCTTGCTAGCGGACCTCCATCCAATACAAGACCCAAAACTACTAATCAACATACTACAGCGCAGACTAAAAGGAAAAGAACTCACACCAGATGAACTAGACCAACTCACACACGCAAGACGCACAGCCGATCTAATCCTAAGCCACGGCAAAAAAGCCGTGATAGCCCTCCAAGTCAAGGGCGTCGGACCGGAAACCGCCTTCCGCATCCTAAGCAAAATGCACCCAGTAGAAGACGACTTCTACATGGACCTACTAAAAGCAAAAATCCAATTCCTCCGCACAAGACCATACTGGGAAGACAGAAACGAAAGACGATAAATCTTTTACCCCTCCCAAACCTGTTAATTCACCAAAAGAAACAACATAGGCAAGCCTGCGAGGAACACTCTTGAACCAAAAAGACAAGAAACTCCTCCTAACCCTCCTAAGCGCAGCCCACTCCCTGAACCACGCGCTCTTCCTAATCTTACCCTTCTTCCTATTTCAAATAGCCACCGAATTCGGAACCACCACAGAAACAATCGGCCTAATAGCAGCGATAACGGGTTTCATCTACGGATTCGGCTCACTCGTTGGAGGTCCGCTATCAGACAGACTTGGCGAGGTCAAAACCATCACCCTAAGCCTGTCATTCGCAGGCTTCTCAACCCTCATATTCCCGATCGCGCAAAACCTCCTAACCTTCAGCATAGCGCTGCTCCTCATAGGCATGGGAGCAAGCCTCTACCACCCAACAGCCAACAGTATCCTATCAAAAGCATTTCAAACAAACATGGCAGAAGCCATGGGACTCCACGGAACAGGCGGCAACATCGGATACATGCTCGCTCCTCTAATCACAGCGGCGATGGGCAACCTCTGGGGCTGGCGCTACCCATGGATTCTCTTCGGATTCCTATCAATAATAGTCTCAATCCTCATCCTAAAAACATCAAACATTCCATCAGAGAGAAACACTGTTAAAATCAGGGTTAGAGATGTGGTCAGGGTTCAAGGCTTGGGAATAGTGTTATTCTACAACGTAATGGTTGGCTTATACTTCAAAGGTGTAGACTTCATTTTCCCGAGCCTAGTCGACAACCGCTTTAGCCCAATCTTCAAGACTGAAGAAGAAATCGTCTCAGCAGTTAAAGGAATCGCTATCTTCGGCATTCTGGCTGCAGGAATTTTTGGACAGTGGCTAGGCGGAAAGGCTTCAGACAGATTCGGCTCCAAAAAGGCGTTGATAACCACTTCACTCTTCGTCTCTTTAAGCCTCTTCCTCCTTCCAACAGTACATGAGCCATTCGTCTCCCTCTTTCTCTTTGTCCCACTGTACGGACTCTTCTTCTACGCTCATCAACCAGCCCTAAACTCTTTGGCAGGGCTAATAACACCCAACGAGATGAGGGGAACAATGTACGGCATCTTGTTCTTCTTCTCTTTTGGCTTGGGTTCAATCTCAACAGCAATCGCGGCTTCCATAGCCCAGAGATACGACTTAAACATGGCATTCTATGCCTTGATGATGTTTTCACTAGCTGCCCTATTGCTCTCCCTTTTTGTTCCACCAAACAAGGGTGAGGTCTAAGCCCTGACCTTCTCAATCGTGGCACAAGACCCAAAGATGCAAGTCCTAGGCGTCGCCGTCTCAACAGCAATTCCAGCTGTCGGAAGCGCTGTTCCACATGTTGAGGCAGGTGTTGGCGCCATAGCAACACAAGCACAGACCAACGTCTTCTACGGAGTCGAAGGCTTGAGACTTCTAAGGAAGGGTTTGACCCCAAAAGCCGCTCTAGACGACATGCTTTCAAAAGACAAAGACCGAGAAAAAAGACAGGTAATCATCATCGATGCTCAGGGTAGAACTACTGCTTTCACAGGCAGAGAAAACGTTGATTGGAAAGGTCACTCGATCGGAAAAGACCATGCGGTGGCAGGTAACATGCTTGTAGGGGAACATGTCATAGAAGCCATGAGCCGAACATTTGAGAGTGAGAAAGGAAACTTGCCAGAACGTCTTTTGAAAGCCTTGGAAGCTGGACAAGAGGCGGGCGGCGACAAGAGAGGACGCATGTCAGCTGCACTGCTGGTCGCCGACCAAAGGTGGAAGAGTGCAACTCGCCCCCTGCTTGACCTAAGAGTAGACGCACATCCTAACCCCGTCGAAGAACTGTATAGAGTCTTCGCGATTTCAAGGAAGTATTTCCAAGTTTCTGAATGAAAAGGGCTTGGGCATCTTCGCCTTTAACGAAACCAGAAAAGTGCCCATCTCTCTTACACGAGCCGCCCATTGAGCTCGGAAGTCAGAAATGAAGTCAGTGTAATCGGTGAAGTCTTGGTGAACGGATATCATCATGCAGTTTTTACCTTCTAATCCTTCGCCCCCAGCAACAAATATGATCTTGCTGTTGTGTGCAACCCATTTGTGTGCACGTTCTCCGACTGCGTAGTCTAACTCGCCAGACTTTGGGTCGTATCGGTCTACGTTTAGGAATGTAAAGGCGATTATCTCGAACCCGAGTTTGGTCAGGTTTGGTATAGCAGTGTAATCAAGTATGTAGTTGTCTCTCTCTAATCGCTTCCTCATCCTAGTCAAGGTTGGCTGAGAAACCCTAAGTAGTTTGGCTAAGTCTCTGTCGCTTCTCTTAGAATTTTTTACCAATTCTTGTAGTAGCTGAATCATTCTGTCTTGTGACATGGGTTGAATTAATGATTCAAAAACATTTAAGCATTTTCATCAACCAGTCTTGTTGTTCACAATGGCTGACATGAACCCTTATTATCTTCTGTAAGAGTTTTTCTGAAGAGAGCACAAGAAATGAGTTCTAGAAGAGACCGCCACGACATCATTTTTGAGATATTGAAAACAGCCATCGACGGCAAGATTAAGACGCACATAATGTATAAGGCTAAACTGAGTTATGCACAAATCAACGAGTACGTTCCTTCCCTCATCGCAAACGGCTTCTTAGAAAATGTAACCATCATCAAACATAAAAAGCGTCCCAAGAAGGTATTTAAGACGACTCAGAAGGGTGTTAGGTTCATAGAAAACTTTGAGTCAATGAAGAGACTGTGGGTAACCCCTACATACCCTTCTTAAAGACTAACTTTTCACAAAAACGCTTAAAACGCGTTGTATCAGCGTCCTCCATGACAAACCTGGGCACCGAATCTGGGGTCTAAAATCATCATAGACCGCAAATTAACTGGTTGCCTTGGACTCAAAAATCTGACTAACCCACCTGAATTGTGCCTTGTAAATGAACCTGCCAACCTCGTGACACCAATGCAGGTGTCGAAGCTGGTTAAGGGAGAAGAAGCCAATCCGATTTCACCTGAAACCAGCCTGACAACCGTCAACCCTCGACCAATAAACATTGTTTTCACTTTTAACGGTGGCTTGGACGCAACATAAGAAGCTAATTCTTCGAGCAGCGTGTTTCACAATTTTATTTTACTTCGAAATAGAGTCTTCTTTGATTTTTTCCCTTGTTTTCTATTTTCAATAGGCAGATCTCACCTATCTCGTTGGTGTTTTTGACGTGTGGACCTCCGTCGGCTTGTATGTCAATGCTAGGTATTTCCACTATCCTCAACTCTCTTTCTTCTGGAGGCATCCTCTCAGCCAGTTTAACCACACCAGGCACCTTTAATGCCTCGTCGCGTGTTAGGAAGTATATTTTTAATGAAACGCTTTTGCTTGCTTCTCTCTTGGCTTTTCCAACAGCGGCTTCAAATATTTCTCGGTCAGTTTTTGGAAGGTTAAAGTCAAGTTTTGCGTGTTCAGGGTCCACCTGCCCTCCTGTTATCAAAGCGTCATAGTCACTATACATTATAGCTGCTATCAGGTGTGCCGCTGTGTGGAGTCGCATTAACCCGTATCGTCTATCCCAATCCAATATTCCTTTTACAACGTCTCCTTGGTTCAGATCAGCTTCTCCTTCAAGTGTATGGATTATTTCTTTTGTCTCCTTGTTTATCTCAACCTTCACAACCCTATACTTCATGTCTCCTTTAGTCAAGTATCCTGTGTCAAATGCCACGCCACCAGTAAGTGGATGGAAAGCCGTCTGATCCATGACTACTTGATTTCCCGTTGCCCGCTGAACTCTGGCTTCAAATTCCTTCAGGTAACTATCATGCAAGTACAGAGGTTTCGTTGACATTGCTTCACCAACACTACTGAGCGTTATGGTATTTTAGATATAATTTTTATATATGCACGCTGAGAGTTAAGCGTTACAAAGAAGGTTCTGTGGTAACATTTAAAACCTGTGACGCCTATTGCAGTTGACACAAGAAAACATGAGGTTGGAGAACAACCAATGAAGAAAATCGCACCCACCATCTTCATCACGGTCCTGGTCTTGTCTATTGCTCTTCCAGTCAACGCTCAAATAACAACAAAATGCACAGTGGATGACAGTCTCTTCGTGGCTTTCGACTTCCAGAACCTCAATCAAGCAGTGTATGATGAGGCTGTCACCCAATTAAACGCTGAAACGATTCCAAAAGCAATTGTCGAGGATCTAGAAGCAAAGAATCAAACACGGGTGCATTATGGCTTGGGGCCTCAACCAATAACTTTTGACAACAACACGAAAACCATTCATGCATCGTTCTTCTTAGGCGGCTCTGATATTATAAGCTTCTCAATGCAAAAGTTCACAATGAAACGCGCCTACCAAGTTAAAACAGATTGGAGACGGTTTCAAGTCGATCTAACAAGCAGTTTCTCCGTGGATTTTGCCCAACACTTCGCAAAGCTAGTGGTGGAATGGCAAAGAATCAATTACACAGACACACAGGGAAGCGTACATCCAGCATACTATCATGAAAGCGAGCAAACAGGCGCCTTTCAAATGTTCTTCTACTTTATTTTGCCAGCATCAGCCCAAAGAGTTCAGGTTCAAAGAGACACAATCACCTACGACATGCCACCTAGATTCGAAGACCAGCTACTGAACAGTCCATTCCTAATCCTCGGAGGCCTCGCCGTGATTTTAATCATAGTCTTAATCTACAGAAAAATCCGTTAGAAGCAGCCTCACTTCTCTTTCCTCTCGCCCTCAACAGTGAGTAACAAGTCCACAAGAGTCTTTTCATCAACCTCAGCACGGGTTCGCCAATCCAAATACAACTGTCTATTTTCATCCTCAGCCAAATAGCCAGCGCGGATATAACGATCCATGTTGATGTCAACACGCCAACCGGGCAACTTGTCGCGTAGTATATCTTCCACTTCGTCACGAGGAGTCCTTCCCTTCTTAGAGATGATGAAGGCTATGGCGATAGCTAATCCTGCGATGTCATCGATGCGCCAACCGCTCAGTTTAGTCTCCTTCGGCGTCAAACCACCGCGGAGGGTTATGAAGAAACGGGCGCGGTCTAGTTGCTCAAGTGAAGGCTTCTCAAAAGGCTTTTCTCCTTCAAACACGGTTTTCACCCGCAGATCCAACTTTTCTAGATACGTGTCTAGGAGCCCCAGCACCTTCGGATAGTCAGAGCCCAAGCGTTTACGCAGTTCCCAGCCTTTAACACCGGGTTTTCTATGCCTTCTATAGAAGAGAAGATGGGTTGCCCACTTTAGTTTTCGTAGGTAGAGGGCCTTTTTCCTCAGTCGTGTTTGCTCTCTCTCCAACGCTTCCACTCCTCAAAGCTCACTGAAACTGGAACCGAAACCACCTGCCTTTTGCCGACGAGTGAACGAGGTTTATCAAACGGTATGATGAAGATCTCCTCCTCTAATCGGTGAACTTCAAAGGTTGCGTAGCCATACGTAACTAAGAAACTAGTCAAGTAAGCCCGTTTAGAGGTTTCCTCATAAGAGTCGGCGCCCACGAAGTCCCAGAAACGAATTTTCTCACTCGTTCCAACTTTCTGCCTTAGTTCACGCCACAATACCTCTAGTTCCTCGGTGAAGGCTTGCTCTGCCATTATCCTCTGCTTAATCAACTCGTCGCGTGTAATAGCACCGAGCTCGGTTCTCAACGCAGTTGTTTTGATCCATCGCTCATCTAAGGGAAGTAGATTCTGCCAGTACTTGACGGCTTCAACCAGACCGTAAGCGGAAATCTGCTCCAGCTCGACAATGGGGTGCCAAGCGTCCAAAAACAGACGGGCAAGGCTTTCTCGACTCAGTTTGCGCAGTTTCTCCTCGATTAGAAACGGGTCCATATAGAGCGAAGTCGACCTGTGTCTAACCCAATCACTCTGCAATTTGATAACCGAAGCCAAACGGTTGATGGCTTCAGCGTCTAGGCTAAACTCATCCATCGACTCCCACTCAGGAAAATACTTCCTAACAATGGCAATAATATTGTTGGCATCAACCATGAACGGGTCTAAACCCCTCTCCTCAACTGACTTGCACAAGTCAATAATGCGCTGAAGGTGTTCTTCTCCACGCTTCTTCTTTTGCTGATGCATCGAAGACAATGAAATAACCTCTTGGCGAAATGGGTATTCGAAAGCCTCAGATAAAAACGTACTGGGCACAATAGACAAAAGGTCGGAATGCCGATTCGACTCACAAAAAATAATTCCTCAGCGTAAGTACGCCATGGAACAATTTAGTATTAAATCGATAGCTGGTTAGAAGAATCAACTGGAGAACAGCGCTTAATTTTTAATATATGACTTTTCTGAAAGATAGTAAATGTTATATCTATAGATGGAAAAGTTAGAAACCATTTCGGAGATGCCGAGCATGCAAAAAGGGGAGGAGACTGTGCCTACAGTTTGCCTTAGGAAAAAAACCTCTGCCTTTCTTGTCGAAAATAGCGTGCGTTATGACGAGTTGTGGAATGCCCGATGTAGAGCATATAGGAACGGTCGATGGCGCTTTCTTGGGAATGAGGATAAAGGTTTGCTAAACTCGGCCATAGCATATTTAAGGCGTGGATGCAAAATAGTTAACACTACAGTGATAGCTAGGCTTCGCGTTGTGAGGAAGAAGATAGAGGCTGTTAATAAGTTAAGAGTTCTATTGGATGGTGAGATTAAAGCTATGGAGATGGATATCCAGTGTGCAAGAAATGGCGTATTCAAGTGGGTTCCACGCCTTAAGACATGGCTGCGTGACATGGACTATAAGCTTTGGCTTGGCACCATACAACTGTCTCTAGAAGAGTTTTACCCAGTCACCGGTTTAGGTTAAGGATATGCCCATGCGATATGAGAATGAGAACAGGATTGGTGAGACATGCACGAACTAGTTGAGTTTCGGGTGAAGGCCAGACTAGTAGACAACTTTAGCAGTGGAACACAAGCAGTACAAAGTAATTGAGGGATGTTTTGAACAAATTCAAAAATGAACGAAATCAACACATTAAGCCTGAGGTTTCTCTACTTTTGCCCGTGTACAATGAGGCAGAGACCATAGAGTCGGTGATAACGGAATTCCATAATGAAATCTGTTCAAAGATACCTTTGGAAATCATTGTTGCCGAGGACGGAAGTACAGACGGAACGAAGCGAGTTCTCCTCGACTTGGCTAGGAAAATACCCGTGAAGTTAGTACTCGGAAAACAAAGAAAAGGATACTCAAAAGGTTTGATAGACGGATTAAGCAAGATAGAAACAGAGTTTGTAGCTGTTGTGGATTCAGATGGTCAGCATCTAGCGAACGATTTTTGGAAGCTTTATGATTTAAGATACAAGTACGATGTTGTTGGTGGATGGAGGGTTAAAAGGGCTGATGGTTTCTATCGGAAGTTTATGTCTGGTGTTTTTCAGCAGATGGCGAAGCTTCTCTTTGATCTCCCTAAGTTTCATGATGTTACTGGACCCTATAAGTTAATGCGGACTAATGTTGCTAAGGAAATTGCAGAAGACTTCAAATACATGCAGGAGAGCTTCTGGACCGAATTCACAATAAGAGCTTTCAATAAAGGATTCAGCATGGCAGAAGTTCCAGTTGCTCACAGGTCTAGGCTACACGGAAGCACAAACGTATACAGGGTCAACAGGCTTCTCAGAATAATTCTTTCACAATTTAGCGGTATGCTTAAGCTTAAGAGAGAGCTAAGCACAGACAACAATAAAAACCGCAATTCAAAAAGTTAATTGTAGTGGCACTTCAAGTTAAACTCAATTTAGATTTGGCATGGAAATATGACTGAATGGGCGAAAGTTTCCATAGTTATTGGCTACTACAAGAAACCAAAAGACGCTGATGAATGTTTGGCTTCAATTTTCGAAACGAATTATCCTAATTTTGAAGTAATAATGGTTGACAATGCATCAGGCGACGGTGCAGTTGAGTCTTTGCAACGTAAGTACCCAAAGTTGAAGGCGGCTAAGAACCGTTCAAATCGAGGGTCGGGTGGAGCATGGAACACTGGGTTTGGTTTAACAAGTCAAGATAGCAAGTACGTTGCCTTCATCGATTGCGATGTAATCGTCGATCCTAGATGGCTAATTGAAATGGTGAAGGTGGCTGAGGAGAATCCTTGGATAGGAGGCTGTCAACCCAAGATTTTGTCTTATTCCCAGCCAGACATGTTTGAGTATAATGGTTCTGCTGGTATGTGGATGGATACTTACGGTTATGCTTTAAACCGTGGTAGGATATTCTATCATATTGAAAAGGATGATGGTCAATATGACTTTCCGTGTGAAACTTTCTTCATAGGTGGCTCGGTATTTTTTGCTCGCTCAGATATTCTTAGGCATATTGGACTTTTTGACGAGTCATTCTTCATATACCATGAGGAACTGGACTTGGCTTGGAGGATTCGTCTTAACGGATTTAAGCTGGCTTGTGTGCCTTCATCAGTTGTGTGGCATAAGGGTGGAGGGAAAAGAGATGTGACCACCTTGTTCCGTAAGCATAGGAACAATCTATACATGATGATCAAAAATTACAGCTTCAAGAATCTTGCTTTGTGCTTTCCTTTTCGCTTTTTTTTGGATTTGGCAAGCGTCGCGATGAACGGTGTATCTCCAATAATAGCCTACATATGGCTGCTCAAAAACCTTAGGTTAGTATGGTCACATCGTGTTGAAGTACAATCAAGAGTTCGAAAAAGGTCTGATGAAGAATTGATGGAAATCAATATCAAGCAACCTTCACCTGTTCTACATTATATGAAAGGATACCGAACATGGCACGATTTCCTAGCAATTAATCCACGCATATACCGCCCCCTTAAAACAAGTGTGCCCCAAACTGCATTCGTGATTGAGGCCAGCTGATTTGCGTGTAGCTATACTCTATCCACCGATAACCAAGGAAGGAAAATTCCCTACACTTGGACAAAACCGGCAATTCAAATTCACGAATACCCCTGAGAGTTTTCCGCCTCCAATTGTGCCTGCTTACGCTGCGACCATGCTTAAAGAAGACGGACACAAGGTGTTTTGGCATGATGGAATAATCAATCGAATGCATATGGATGAGTACAACAAGTTGCTATACAATTTCAAGCCTGATCTAGTGGTGATAGAAACAAAGACACCAATTATTCATAGTCATTGGAAGTATGTTGAGAGTCTAAAGAAGACCATTGACGCAAAAATCGTGTTAGTTGGAGATCATGTTTCATGGAATCCAGAAGAATCTATGTCAAAGAGTAAGGCTGATTTTGTGGTTGCCTTTGGCGACTACGACTGGGGAATACGAACCATATGCAACCACATTGATGACGCCGACGAAATGTTGGGAGGCATATGGTACAGAGAAGGAACAGAGGTAAAGAGGACTGGTTCACCGAACCTTATTGAAGATTTAGACTCATTACCCTTTATTGACTGGGATTTGGTAGGCAGTAACTATCACGAGGCATATTTGTACAGGCCTACGGGTTACATAATGACAGGCAGGGGATGTGGTGGTGGTCCTCGTGGCGTAGGTTGCTGTACTTTCTGCATTTGGCAACACGCTTTGTGGAAGTTAAAAGCCCGTTTGAGATCTCCTGCTCATGTGGCTGAAGAGATTGCGCAGATGACGGAGAAATATCGCTTTAGAGAGATTTTTGATGACAATGAAAGTGGTGCTATTTATAGCAAGAAGTGGTTGGCACAGTTCTATGAAGAAATGAAGGGCAGAGGGCTTCTTGGAGAAGTTGTCCTCTCTGCAAATTCAAGAGCCGACAATTTTGATGACGAGACCTGTAATCTGCTGAGGAAGACAGGTTTCAGGCTATTAAAGGTCGGACTTGAGTCTGGAAGCAACGAGACATTAAGGCGACTCAACAAGAATGAAACCATCGAACAGATTGAGGCAGGCGTCAAGAATGCAAAAGATCACGATTTGAGGGTAAAAATTACGACAATGACGGGTTTTCCATGGGAAACAGAAAAAGATGTTGAGAAGACTTATAATGTGACTAGGAAGCTTATGCTCTACAACGCTCGCTTTGGAGATTGCCTGCAATCTAGCGTGGTAGTTTCTTATCCGGGAACCCCAATGTACTACCAAGCCCTTAAAAACGATTGGTTTGCTGTTGATCCATCTAGTTATGAGGAATACGACATGTCGAAGCCAGTTCTCAAATGCTCTTACGACGCTATGACTTGGTGTGAAAAGATATGGAAAATTCATAAGGATCCTCTCTTTATGCTGCGCTCTTTCGTTTCGATGCGGTCTTTTAGGGATGTTAAGCTTGCAATGATTGGTCTGCGGTCTCTTCAGGGGCATGAAGAGGATCAGAGATGGGGGCAAGAAGAAACTTATCGCTCAGGTTGTGCGAGTTGTTGAGTTCTTCGACTCCAAAAATGCATAAAGCCAATCAAGAAGAAGAATGAAGATACACGGAATCTTAATGTACTTGTATCTTCTTCTCAGAGATGTGCAATATGAAACTCAGTTAATTTGTATAGACCTTGGGCAATGTTCTGAAGTGAAGCTTTACAAGGGTTGGTTAAGGTGAAAAGGATAAGAGTAGGCGTCATAGGGTGCGGAGCAATAGCTGAGAGGGCTCATATACCTAATTTGCTTGTGGAGCCTCTAGCGCAGTTGGTCGCTGTTTCTGATATAAATGAAGGCAGATTGTTCACAATTCAACAAAAATTTAACATTTCTAAAGACGGATGCTACAAGGACTACAACGAGATTCTTGCTTCAAACGAAGTGAATGCTGTGGTCATTGCGACGCCGACCAACCTGCATGGAAAGATGACACTTGAGGCAATCAACGCAGGCAAACACGTTTTTGTCGAGAAGCCTCTTTCAGAAACCGTAGCCGAGGCAGAGGCAATTGTTGCATCTGCAAAGCAGGCTGGTGTTAAGGTAATGGTTGGTTACCAGCATCGGTTCGTCCCAAGTCACAGAATTGCCAAGAGATACCTCCGAACTGGCAAGATCGGCAGTCCTTTTTTCGGTGAGGTTCATAGTGAATCGTTAATCGTCAAGCCTGAAGAGGGGATTCTTCTCGATTATGGTGTGCATCTAATCGATCTTATTTGTTGGTATTTTGATGATTCAAGGGCTGAAGAAGTAGCGGCTCTGTCTTATGCTGACAGTGAAGGTAGCAAAGAAAAACATGTAATAATTGTCATGCGCTTCAGTGACAACATTCTTGGAAGGATCGGTGCTTTTTTTATGGAAGGTTTTACAAGCTGGTCGGCGTCTGACAGGTATGTTAAGATTTTGGGAACTCGGGGAAAGATAGTCGCAGACTTAACAGGACCTGCGGTCACTTTTTATAAGGAAGGCTCTCTGCTGAGTCGCCTCAGAGGGCCACATAAATTCATGCCGAGGAGGGCAGTGCAAGAAAACTTACCACTTACTGACGCAGCTTATAGAAGTGAGATGAGAGATTTCATTCAAAGCATAATTCGAGATAGCAAGCCAAGCATCGATGTAGAGCAAGGTCTTATTGTCCAAAAGATTCTTGCAGCAGCCGAGCAGTCAATTAGAGAGAAAAAATTTGTCAAGGTGAACTGATGAAGCACGAAGTTGCCTGTGTAAAAGCTTCTGATAACATTGAGGAAACGTTGTGGAAAGCCATTGATTTGATGGGTGGCTTCAAACCTACAGAGGGTTCGAATATCGTCATAAAGCCAAACTTATGTGCTTCTCATAAAGGATTAGGGGTGACGACAGACCTCGAGGTCATAAAAGCCCTAGTCAGATACATACGTGGCATTGTAAAGAATTGCGAGATAACTATAGTTGAGGGTGACAGTGACAGCTCTGCAACGGTCGCTTTCCAAAAACTCGGTTATACTAAATGGGCGAAAAACGAGGGAGTCAAGCTCCAAAACATTAGCGAGGACCGTGTTGTTAAGCTTGTTCTGCCCCATGGAAAAAGATTACGCACACTTATGGTTCCAGAGACCCTGTTATTCATGGACTATTTCATCTCGGTTGCGTGTCTCAAACGTCATGCAGCTGAGAGGTTAACTGGTCTCTGGAAGAATCAATACGGTTGCATTCCAGAAAAAAATGCCAGACTGGATTTACATCCATTCATGTCTGAAGTGCTATTTGACTTGAACTCGGTTTATCGGGCAGACCTTAGCATTATTGACGCTAGGTTTGGTTTGGAAGGTTCTGGTCCCGTTGAGGGAACGCCTAAACCTGTTGGTCTTCTAATTTGTTCAAAGAATCCGTTGTCGGCTGACGTGTTTGCGTTCGGTTTGGTAGAAGGGAAAGCTAATCGTGTTCCAAGTATACGCTACGCCTTAAAGCATGGTCATTCTGATGCTTCGATGATTGAGGTGGTTGGAGATGCGGGAAATCGGGCTGTTTCTCTTCGTTATATCTCCAGTTTTCAGTATCTTTTGTACAGGTTGGGAATGTGGGCTCGGCGAGCAGGTCTTTACTTCGTAAACATAGGCACTTTATTCGGGATAGTTGCATATGCCCTCCGCGTGCAAAACTTCGGTGATCTTGCAGGAGGGAAGCTTCTGCCAACAGCTTTTTGGCCAAAGTTAGCATGGCACATGATAACGAAATTCGAAGCCTCAGAAAGACACAATTAATTTCCAATGGATGAGATTATGAAAATTTTGATTACTGGCGGCGCGGGCTTTCTGGGCTCCCACATAGCGGAATTTTATCATAGGAAAGGCGAAGATGTAACAGTAATAGACAACTTATCAAGATCCCTTACAACTAAGCTGCCAAAAAAGGCATCGATGTATAATTGGTATTATTTAAAGCAGAACTGCAAGAACGTTAAGCTCGTTCGTGGAGACGTAAGGAAACCTGAAACACTAAGTCAATTTAGAGAAGTTGATGTCATATTTCACACTGCTGCTCAGGTGGCTGTCACCCGTTCCTTAGTGAACCCTAGAGAAGATTTTGAGGTCAACGCTCTTGGAACATTCAACGTGTTAGAGACTGCAAGAAAGGCTAAAACAAAACCCACGGTCATATACATATCGACTAACAAGGTTTATGGCGCCAACATAAATAAAATTCCTGTTAGAGAAATGAAAACAAGATACGTTTTCACGGAATCAAGATACAGCAAAGGCATATCTGAAGAGTTCCCAATCGACCACTGTGAACACTCGCCATACGGGTGCTCAAAGTTATGCGGCGACCTGTATACTCAGGATTATGCCCAAGTTTACGGGTTGAAGACAGGAGTTTTCCGAATGTCATGCATTTATGGAGACCGACAACTTGGGACAGAGGATCAGGGATGGCTAGCATGGTTCGTTGTCGCCACACTGATTGGCAAACCCATAATGATATACGGTGATGGAAAACAAGTTCGAGATGTCATATTCGTGTCAGACGTAATAGATGCATACAACGCTTTTGTCGAAAACAAGTCACTGAGTGGTGGTGAAGTATTCAATTTGGGCGGTGGTATAGAGAATAACCTTTCACTTCTGGAAGCACTGGATTTAATCTCAAAGATAACGGCGATCAAACCAAAGGTCTCTTACTCCGATTGGAGGATCGGCGATCAACGCGTGTACATATCAGATACATCAAGAGCAAAGAGCAAATTAGGCTGGTCCTCAAAAGTCACGATTGAAGAAGGCGTCAAAGAATTAGCTAATTGGATCCAAGCCAACATCAATCTATTTAAATCGTAGGCTGCACAAGATTGTCGATATCACTTTTTCAGTTGAATTCAAAGAGTTGTGAATTGCATGGCAACTGTGTTGTTAGTTGAGAGGATGCCTTTATCCTCTCTGAACTCTACGAATCCCGCGGTAGTCGATATGTGCAAGTTACTAGTTGATAGAGGGCACAAAGTAATGGCGGTTACTATGAGTAGTTCTGAGAAGCAAGAGAGCATGGTAGAAACATACACAGTCCCGCTACCTTTTCAAAGACAGAGGCACATGCTCAAAATTCTAGCTGGAATCGTTTTCTCCATTGTTGCACCAGTATATGCAGCTTACATTGTAAAAAGCAGAAAAGTAAATATAATATGCTACAACGATGTCGTCCCAGTTTTTTGGCCAATTGCTAGTTTCTTCTTGAGGAATGTTAAAAAAGTGCATTTCGAGGGAGACTTCCTCACAGAATACATTTCGAAGGAAGGATTAGGCCGTTTAATATACAGCCCCCTATTCCAAATTGAGAGATGGCACTGGAAACAGTACGATATCGTTGCAGTTACTAGCAAAACGTTTTTGAGACTTCTGGTACAAAATGGCGTGAGCGAAGAACGTGTTACGATCTTACCGGAGTCAGTTGATACTGATCTGTTCAAGCCTAAACTCAAAAGAGCAAATGAGAATAATTCTTCTCCGTTTGCCTTAGTGGCTCACGGGATACTCACATATTACAAAGGAATGGACATATTAATACATGCTGTGAAAAGAGTATTGGAAAAAGGTTACCAAGTTCATCTTACCATAATTGGGGACGGACCAGAGAAACCGGTGCTGGAGGATTTGGCAAGAAAATGGAAAATTGAAAAAGCGATATCGATGCTTGGTTGGGTACCTCTAAAACATGTTCCTTCACTTATTTCTGATGCAAAACTTGGAGTTGTAGTTCGAAGAAAGAGTCTTGCCAATGATTTGGTCTTAACGCAGGCGTTACTTCAGTATGCCTGTCTTTGTGTACCAATATTGGCTCCCAGCACAGGGACCATCCAAGAGGAGATGGAACATGGAAAAAACGCAATAATATATCGAGCGGGTGACGCCGAAGATCTTGCTGAAAAGATAATTTTCGCTATCGAGAACGAACATCTGCTTGACAAGATTGCAGAGGATGCGTCACGACTAATAAACACGCTTCACAATAGAAAAGTCGTTGCAGAGAGGGCTGCGGACATATGTCTCTCTCTAGCAAATTAAGAGGACTCGCATTTTTCTCAAAGGCGGCGCTCCTCGACATTTTACGAGGGCCGAAAGCCCTCCCAATGGTCATTACGCTCGTCATTGCCGCAGTGTTAAGATTGTATAACATCGACTCTCACAGATTGATTTATGCTGATGAAAGCTTAATCTCATATGTTGCCTTTGCATGGATGAAGTTTGGTGCAATGCCTTATCGTGATATCTGGGCTCCCCAGTCGTATAATCCACTGATGTATGTGGCATATGAATTCTCATACCAAATTTTTGGATTCAACGCATTGGCTATAAGAATGGTAGCAGCTGTGCCAGGAGTAGTTTCAGTGTTTCTCATATATTTAATAGGAAGAAAACTCTTTGGCCACATGACTGGAATTGTTGCATCATTCATCTACAGCGTTTATATCCCATTCTCTGTAGAGCTTGAACACAGTTATGGTTATAACCATGCATTCGTCAATATGCTTGGGCTGGCAGCCCTATTTTTCTTACTTGAAGCAGTTTATCAAGAGAAAACATCGCAAAGAGATATACTAATTGCATTTTGTGGAATACTTCTATTTTTCACGTTCACAATAAAACCATATGTATCTTTTATATTCCTTGTAGCCTTAGGCATCATAGCCTATTCACATGATTGGAAGGTAAAGCGATTCCTGAGGCCTTGCACGGTTCTTTTAGTTGCATTTTTTGGGGCTCTTTCACTCCTCGTCTTTTACCTATACCTCAACAGTGCGCTTGAGTCATGGATTTATTGCTTCCAGCATGGAGGACTTTTCATGATTTCAGTTGGAGAAAAAGCCACTCGCTTTTACGGGTACTTACTAAGAACACTTTTCGTTCAAATGTTTGCGATTCCTGTTATCATTTGGGGTTTAATCAAAAGAGAGAAAGAGATTTCCTACCTCTTTTCCTGGTTCCTCCTTCCAACTATCAGTATAGTCTTACTGGGGAACTTCACCGACGGAACATTATTTACCACCTTTTCGCTTCTAGTTTTGCTCTCTTCTGTGAGTATAACATGGCTACTAAATCAAATCAGATTAAAGGTTAAATCTAAAGATTGGGTTGCAATATTTCCAGCAGCGGCTTTGATTCTGTCTCTGCTGATAGCAAATGCTTTCACAAACTTTGGATGGTACGTAAACTTCATGTACAGTATAAACCCAGAGACAAATGCTCAGATTTTAGTAGGCGAAACTATAGCAAAAATCACCCATCCAAAAGACAAAATCTTCGTAACTGATACAGCTTTAGCTGTGCTTGCTCAGAGAGAGGTCATAACAGTTGGTTCAATGAAGGTTGCGGGCTTCTACGACGATTTAATGGGCTACGATTACGATAAGTACGTTGGTATCCCTGGGTACCCTGGTGGTATAGTAAACAATGATATAATACTTGCAGCACTCGAATCCAATAAACCTGTAGTAATCGTGAGAAGCATGCACGGCGCCTTTGGAGTGCTAGATGAAATTATTTGGACGGGGGGTGCCGAACAAATCTACCAGCCTCTCGGCCCATACATCATGAGAAACTATTCACTCAACAAGACTATCGAGTATAATGAAAAGCGATGGGAGATCTGGTCGTATGCCCCAGGCAATTATCAGGAGTTAAACGTGTTCTCAAACCAAAGCGGTATCATAAACATAGGAAATCAGAGCACTCTGTTTAGTCTCACTTTTCAGCTCCAAAATTCTAACTTTACCTCGTATGTACCGAACCAGCCCTTGAGCCTATCAATAAACTATTCTTTCCCAGTACAAGAGCACGCCTTCATACGTCCAACACTAGAGTTCAGCAAAAGCGTCAACTTAACAGAATACAAAACCATTTCGTTCTGGGTTGAGGGAGACAACAGCGCCAACAAATTGTGGCTGGACTTAGTCGACATTAACGGTCGCGAAATTGGAATACCCGT
>Ga0315309_1000109_pt1 | contig 47371 bp, 47 predicted proteins | sample TDP4_MG_FD_203080 | JGI IMG/M metagenome (GOLD analysis project Ga0315309, IMG submission 203080) | Freshwater sediment microbial communities from Lake Towuti, South Sulawesi, Indonesia - TDP4 | ecosystem: Environmental > Aquatic > Freshwater > Lake > Sediment | place: Indonesia: South Sulawesi... | reverse complement strand
ATACAAGAAGGCGTTGCCAGCTTGGCGGGCTACGGCGAAATCTTCTTTAGAAATGCCATGGCCTCGGGAGTCATCCCGCAACTCTCAGCGATAATGGGCCCTTGTGCCGGAGGCGCGGCGTGTTCGTCGGCCATGACGGATTTCATAGTCATGGTAAAGGGAACCAGTCACATGTTCGTTTCCAGTCCTGATGTAATAGGAGCGGCTCTGAAGAAGGAGATCTCCATGGAGGAACTGGGAGGCGCTCTTGTCCACAATCAAACTAGCGGTGTCGCCCACCTTCTGTCGGATGATGAGGATGAGTGTCTTCGTCAGATTAGAAGGCTCCTGAGCTACATGCCGTCCAACAATCTTGAGGAGCCGCCGCAAGTTCAGCCAAGTGATGACGCGAATCGTGAGGAAATGGTGCTTGACAGCATTGTTCCGGATAATCCAGATAAGGTATATGACATGAAGGATATCATTCTCGCAGTCGTCGATGACCGGGATTTCTTTGAGATTCATGAGTTGTGGGCCCAGAACATAGTCGTAGGTTTCGCTCGACTCAACAGTAAGTCGGTTGGGATCGTTGCAAACCAGCCGAAGGTCTTGGCAGGGACACTTGACATCAACGCCTCAGTCAAAGCTGGAAGGTTTGTCAGATTCTGTGATGCCTTCAACATCCCCCTCGTGACTTTCGTTGACGTTCCAGGATTTTTGCCGGGAGCTGATCAAGAACACGGAGGCATAATCCGCCACGCATCTAAGCTCCTGTACGCCTATTGTGAGGCCTCGGTGCCGAAGGTAACGGTCATAACAAGGAAAGCGTACGGAGGAGCATATGACATCATGTGCAGCAAACATATCCGAGGAGACATCAACTATGCATGGCCAACGGCTGAGATCGCAGTGATAGGCCCTCAGGGCGCCGTCAACGTCATCTTTGGAAAAGAGATAGCTCAATCCGAAAACCCGCAAGAGAGAATCAACCAGTTGACTGAGGAATACCGAAGGAAGTATGCTAGCCCATATGCGGCTGCGGCGAGAGGTTACATTGATGACGTGATAATGCCTCATGAAACCAGACCCAAACTGATAAGAGCTCTAGCAGCCCTGGCAAACAAGCGGGAGAGCAGACCTGCCAGAAAACACGGAAATATTCCCCTGTGAGACCTGGAGGATTGATCCGTGGGGAAAATCCGAATAACGGACACAACTTTTAGAGATGCCCATCAATCTCTCGCAGCCACTAGAATGCGCACTGAGCACATGCTGCCGATCGCAGAGAAGATGGACTCAGTGGGATTCTTTTCTATGGAGGTGTGGGGAGGAGCAACATTTGACGTGTCCATAAGATACTTGAAGGAAGATCCATGGGAAAGGGTTCGACAACTCAAGAAGAAGATACACAAGACTCCACTCCAGATGCTGCTCAGAGGCCAGAACCTAGTCGGCTACAGAAACTATCCGGACGATGTTGTAGCCAAGTTTGTTGAAACCGCCGCTAACGTAGGAATCGACATCTTCAGAGTCTTCGACGCATTGAACGATACGCGAAACATGGAAACGGCGATCAGAACTGTGAAGGAGATGAAAAAACATGCCCAAGGAACAGTATGCTACACCATTAGTCCTGTTCACACTGTGCAAAGCTACATTCGCGTAGCAAAGGAGTTGGCGCGTCTCGATTGCGATTCCATATGCATAAAAGACATGTCCGGAATACTGTCACCAACTGAAGCCCACAAGATAGTGAAAGCAGTCAAGAGACACGTTCATCTTCCAGTCGATGTTCACAGCCACTGCACTAGCGGCATGGCCCCAATCACATATCTGAGCGCATGCGAAGCCGGAGCCGACATCGTGGACACAGCGTTTTCGCCATTCGCATGGGGCACATCCCAGCCACCAGTCGAGAGCATCGTTGGCGCCCTGAGAGGAACCGAATTTGATACAGGATTGAGTCTTGAACTCCTCGTCCAGATCTCAGAGTACTTCAGGGAGCTAAAGGAACGCTTTAGGGATCTGAAGCTGATAGATCCAAGGTCTGAAACTGTGGACGCAAACGTTCTGATTCATCAGATACCTGGCGGAATGATTTCAAATCTCATCTCGCAGCTGAAAGAGCAAAACGCCGTGAACAGACTTGATGCAGTGCTGAAGGAGACGCCGCGGGTTCGAAAAGATCTCGGGTATCCGCCACTCGTGACGCCAACTAGCCAGATCGTTGGAACGCAGGCGGTCATGAATGCTCTTTCAGGTGAGAGATATAGGGTAGTTTCAAAGGAGGTCAAAGACTACGTCAAAGGGCTCTATGGAAGGCACCCCGCGCGAATAAATCCGAAAGTTCGGAAAAAGATTCTAGGAGACGAAAGGATCGTAACAGTGCGGCCAGCAGATCTAATCCCAGCTGAACTCAAGAGCATCCGAGAGAAGGCTGAGACACTCATCAAGAATGACGAGGACCTCCTTACCTATGCCCTTTTTCCGCAAATTGCAACAGAATTCATAGCTGAGAGAGACACAAAGGGAAAAGCAATTGATCCAGAGACAATTGCAGCCATAGCAGTGGCCTTGGCAAAGGAGTACCTTGAAAAGAAGGCTTACCACCTGTTACCTACTACTGTTAGACGTGTCGCCTACTCACCTTGGAAATCTGCTGGAATACGAGATCTGCACGAATCGAGATTGCTTCGTCCGGGGTTCTTTGTTGAAGGATTATGAAGTACAAGTCAACAGAAAGGCCCACAAGATAGGGATCAAAGGGCAGGATACAGATTGCTTTACGGTTTCAGCAGATGGACGTGAACTGCATGTTAAATGCAGTGAGGCCCCGTGCTTCGGAAAATCATTGACGATGGAAGTTGAGTCAACTCACTACGAGGTATCAGTAGGGAACTCTCTACCCAATGGCGAAGTAGAAGTAGTCGTGGCCGGCCAACAATTCATAGTCTTAGTCGGGACCCGGTCGGCAGCGGAACTCGCGGTGCCAGTCATTGTCGAAAAAGAAGGACGCGAAAAACCTTCGACCGAAATAGAAGTCATCTACGCCCCAATGCCAGGCCGTGTAGTTTCAGTTGCAGTTCACGTCGGAGAGGCAGTGGAGATTGGGCAAACTCTGTTGGTGCTGGAAGCCATGAAGATGGAAAACGAGATCACAGCGCCCAAATCGGGAACTGTGAAGGACATTCACGTTTCTGAAGGAACAAATGTCAGCAAGAACGACCCCCTAGTCACCCTGGCCTAGCGGAAGCATTGTGAAGCCTTTACGAAAGCAATTCCCTCATCTGACGTTGCTATGGATTCTTCTTACCTAGAGCTTGACGAAGAGGATTATGATAATGACTATGACGATCCCATAGAGAAGTTTCCTTGAAGTAGAGACGGGCGACCAGTCATCAAGAGGCGCTACTCCAGAGAGCCCTCTACCGCTTACAAACATCATTATCGAAAGAAGCAAGGCAAACGCCCAGAAGCCTGAGATCACCATCACTGCCAGTCCAAGGTAACTTGTGATCTTGTGCCCCTTTGGTCCGAACAGTGCCCTAGAAAGGTGCCCACCATCCAGCTGCCATATGGGTAGCAGGTTTAGGTAACTTATCAGACTGCCCACCCAAGCGGCAAACTCAATCTGCGTGAAAAAAAGTGCAAAACCTTGAGGATATGGTCTTACAATCGGGATGAGCAAGTCGAACAGGAATGGGTATTCAGGCCATGACGCTGGCTGGGCAAGCTTTAGTCGATTCCACAATATCGCCTGCCCCATGGGCACGAGATAGGCGGCTTGAATGCTCAGAACAGTCACTATGAGCAACGATACGAAAGCTACTAAGGGGCCACTTATGCCAAGATCGAAGAGGGCGTCCCTGTTAGAGGGTGGACTCTTCAAAGAGATCACTGCACCAAATGTACCAGTTGGCGGGATTCCCGGCACGAAGTAGGGCATCGTTGAGTCCATACCATGAATTTCGCATGCGATCTTGTGGCCTATCTCATGGAGCCCCACTATTCCTAGAAGCGACAGCACAAATAGGCCGGCTTGAAGATAAACATTGGCTTCGGGCATAAGCATTTCTCGTTGCACGATAGATGCTTCCCAAAGCACAAATCCCGTCACGAAAACTGTAACAATCGTAGCAGCGAAAAGGGCGAGGTTCAAGAGCGGCCTCGTCGGTTTCGGCCTGGGTTTCGGAAATACTCTTATCAAGAGGTTTCCTTCTTCGAATCGAAGCGTCGGAACTAGGCCCTTGCCAGATAGTTTCGCGACCAGATCTTCAAACTTTCTCTTGGCTGGTTCGGGAGCCACGACAAAGGTTGGGATGTTTTGAGGGTCCACATAGGCGTCTGTAATTGTGAACCTCGACGACACGAACGTCTTAGTCTCTGAGAAAGAGACAGGCTCCTTTGCTTCGCCTTGGGACATTTCCGGCATTTACGTGCTCCCGACTTGTTCACGTATCGAGCAAGCAAACGTCATATAAACCCATTGCATGAGTCTCCGAAGCTCAGTAGATAGATTTCATGCTCCGACAAGATCTTATATCCGGTCCTTGAGAAAGAGAAGCCGACCCAACTTTGGAGGCAAGTCCAGACTTCATAATTCGAAGATTCGAACAGAAGGACTTAGGAAGCATAATGGAAATCAACAGAACATGCTTGCCTGAGAATTATAGCGCCTCCTTCTTCCTAGATATCTACGAGAAGTGCCCTGAGGGATTTCTTGTCGCCTTGAACGGCGATCAAGTAGTTGGGTACATCATGTGCAGGTTGGAACGAGGTTTCTCGGAGATAAGCAGATTTAGACTTGCGAAGAAAGGGCACATAGTCTCAGTTGCGGTTCTCCCTGAGCATAGGAGAAAGGGAGTAGCTACCAAACTGGTTAAGGAAGCCACGAAAGGACTGATCGAAAAAGAAGCCGAAGAATGTTTTCTAGAGGTTAGGATCTCGAATAGACCAGCTCAGGAACTATACAAAAGGCTCGGGTTCCAGGAATCGAAAAGCATACCGTTTTACTATCACAACGGTGAAGGCGCTATTGTCATGAGCAAAGCGCTTACGTGATTACTGAGCCTGTACGAACAACGAGTTTGAGCCGACTAGACAGATTTTCTACGATAGGATCGCCATCACAGGGCACATGTATCTTCAATCAACTCAGATACGGTACAAAAGCTGTGGCTTCTGAGTAGATACTCGAACGCCCGATCGCAAGGAAGATCGTACGGGAGCATTCTTATTCGAGATAGACCCCTCTGCCAAGATGGATCGGACGGCTTTCTATACAGTTGCCAAGGGTGAAGAGAAAGTATCGCGGGCATACCCTTTAGATTGGATTTCTTGACAAAGTAGCTTACCAATGTTGGGCTCACGAAGGAAAAGAACGATATGAGGTAGCCTGATCCAAATGGTATCTCAAGGTTCCGGAGCAGGGCAAATGACAGAGGTCTAGGAAGAGTCAACTTCTTCTCCCGACATGGGGCATAAGTAGAAATGGGAATCTCGAGAATTCCCGATATCTTTGCGGATGCGCTATATGGCCCATAGGTCGAGCTGTCGTAAACGAAGCCGCATCTCGCCAGTTCGCCTAGGCATTCACGCCTTATCCACGCCTGAGGCGCTCTGAATCCTTTAGGCCTAAAGGTCTCGATCAGCTTCCTAGATTTCCGAAGCTCTTTGCTCAAAGAATCAACCGTTCTGATCGGGGTATGCGTATGAGAATGGTAAGCCAGTTCATGCCCTTGTTCACTTATCTCTTCTATAAGGTCAGAATGCCAATCATATACTTCGCCGACAACAAAGAAGGTCGCCTTGTGCCCGTATTCTCTGAGAGCATTCAATATCCTTCTCGTGGATGAGGCTACAGAGCCGCCGTCCAGTGCTCTCCTATTCTCCTCGGCCTCGACGCTTCTCCTTCCAAGTTCTGACAGGTGCCCCCTCTCAGTCACATATCTGTGCGAGATCGATTCCAAGTCGATAGTGAGACAGTTCCTCAATCGAATCGGCGACAGGTACCACGCATCCCCGCCATGCGATTTTGAAGACTGGAATCTCTCCCCAATATGCCTAAAAAACCTAGGGGGGGGCTGTGTGACACCTTTCAGGGCAAAGAGCTAAAGATCGTAACAGAGCATAGTATGGGGGGCTTGCCAGCATACCGACAGGTTCCACTTACTGTGGGTATCCAGCATGCAAGAGCAATTGTCGGACCCGAAGGTTGGAGAATTATCAGACGCATCGTCGAGGCGACCAATATCCGCCAACGCTCTAAGGATATCCGTAGTTCTCCCAACAATGAACGAAGAGAAGAACGCGGCCCAAGTCTGCCAGAAGTTGTGCGACCTCAAGCAACACTATTCCGCATTGACTGAGGCGATATTTGTTCTCAACAATACAACAGACGGCACAGAGAAAGTACTTACGACCATCTCGAAACAGCCCGGGTATGAATCCATCAAAGTTTCACATTCGGAAGGTGCCCGAGGAAGCGCAATAAGAAGAGGAGTAGAAATGGCACAGGGCGACGTAGTTGTAGTTATGGATTCTGATGGTCAATACGACCCGGCAGAAATTCCAAAACTAGTAGGAACCATAACTCGCGGGGGATACTGCGTTGCTATCGGAAGGAACCATGGATCAGAGAGTTTCCTTCGTCGCCTCATTTCCGAAACTTACAAGAAACTGACGAAGATATTGCTGGGGTTAGAATACGTTCAAACGGGGATCAAAGCGGGTATCAGGGAAGTTCTTCTTGAAACGATTCCAAGAGAAGTTCCTGGCCTGGACATAGATGTGCGATGGATGAACAATATTGTCAGAATGGGTTATAGGGATAGGCTTTCAGACGATGTGGAAGTAAGGTTTCATCCGAGATTACACGGCAAATCGACATTCAACCCCTTCAAGCTTTCCCTTGGTCTGCTGTACACAACTCTCAGCCTCGGCGTAGAGCGTAAGACCGGCCGAGAGCTCCCCTTTCCGCAGATATTGAGGAAACTTACCCTAAGTCCAAAGATGTGAATCGTCCAGAGAACGGAAACAATGAACGATAGATCGACATCTTCTAGTGAATCTAGGGAGAGGTCTATTGACCGGATCAAGAGACATTGATCACAAAGAGGGTCTTCTGTTTGCTGCATGTCGCGTTGCGCACCAACTAGCTTGTAGAAATTACTCGAAGGATTGTTTCCTGACTATCCTACAGATCTGTCTTAATCAGTTCAAGAGATCATAGGAACTAGCTGTGCACCGTTGGTCTTGCCTTGATCACGTACAGGAACGAAGTGGGCTTCTCGACCGCCTCGATACTAAAGCCCGCTTGACTGAGTAGGGACGCAATGCGATTGAGTGAAAACAAGTTTGTGCGGAAGCCATGGCACAAGTGATACAGCCTATATACGAGGCCAATGACTGATACGTTGAGAACGGAGAGCACCAAGCATCCTTCTTTCGCAATATGTCGGCGAAGATTTTTGAGTGCCTTCAGAGGTTGTTTGCAGAACTCTAGCGGGCCGGCACACAGAATCTTGTCAAACTCCCGGTTCAGGCCCAAGTGTTGTACGTCGTGTACCTCTGCGTCGATTCCTGCCCTCCTGACAACCTCGACCATATTTGGTGATATGTCCACGCAGAATACCGCCGCGCCTTGGCTCCTGATGAGGTTAGCGTAGAAGCCCGAGCCACAGCCCACATCGAGCACTCTTTCGCCTCTCCTCGGAGATAGGAGGTGCATCAAGGAGTTCTTCTCACGTTTCTTCATTGCCCCGCCGATTCCTTGAGTAATCATCCTAGAGTAGTTCTTCGCAACCCTATCGTAGTATTCCTTCGGTCTCGTCCCTGACGCCTCGCTTTCGTCTATGTGATCTGAGCTGTATCACTTCTGCTGGTGGTTAAGCTCTACCATGGGATACACGTGCAACCCGCACTATATACAAAGCGATTCTATGATCCTCGATCTCAGCTCGTGGGTCCAAGTAGAACTCGGCTACTTTCGTGACTTCAAGTCGCAATAAGAGAGAATGCCCTACTAGGTATTCGCGAGCGGTGCTCGAAATGAGTAATGTCCCACCACCCGTCGGTTGCCTCCCCAGTAAGCGAAGATTCTCCGCAATCTGCTTCCTAGAATGATAGCACCGAAACTCTGGAGCATACATCTGAAAGGCGCTGTATTCATGAAACACAAGAATCGTGGTGTCGCTTGGGTCGTAGTTGGCCTTGACGTATGTTACGAGTTGAGTCACGGGTGACGGCTCCGTGTGAAGTCTCGCCGCCAAAGGATTCGCATGTGCTGCAAGAGTGAGAATGAGTAGAAAATAGACACCACTACGCACAATGCTTTCAGTCTTGGTCGAAAGTTTGAGCCAACGCCCGCTCGTCTTCATCGCACTTCTTATTGACGAAACAATGAGCAACACTAGAGGCGGGAAGATCGGAAGATAGTATCGGTGATGAATCGGCGAGCCAAAGAGATATACAAACACGAAGTGCGGTACAACCCAAAGAAACGTAAAGGTCTTCTCAGCAGGCCTCTTGAAGTTGAGGACCGAGCAGAGTATCGCACCAAGCCAGATGAGATCATGAAACAGATAGTAAGCAGGAATACTTGTTGAGGTGAATGGAAATCTTAGGCCTGGCAATGGGGGGAGCATTCCGCCGAGCCCAAAAGTGAAGATTGAGGCAAGTACAAAGAGCATCCTCTCGTAGGGATCCAATCCCAGCGGTCTTGCAAATACGAAGTCGGTGTTGGCAGTTCCAACGTACATGTGCCTTGTTGCTAACAGGAATCTGTCCCAGCGCGTCACCCAGATCACTGGAACAAGCCATGCCGAGATCGTTGCGACAAACACTAAGCCCGAAAAAACCATGTTCGTGGAGTGCCTCGCTTTCACAGTTACGAAAAGCCAAAGCGGCATGAACGCGAGGTTGGTGGGCCTCACACCCACTGCGAGAGCGTACACCATATAGGATGCCGGTATTGCTCGACCGTGCCCCTTCATTCCAAAGTACAGAAGAGTTACGCCAAGAGTCAGAAGAAAAGTCGAGAGAGCATCAGTCGTTGCTTTCTCGCTCGGCAACCAAAAGCCTGGGAGCACCATTAGTATAAGACATGTAGAAATTGCTGTGCCTCTATTGTACAAGCTCCTCGCCAGGAAATACAAAGGAACCAGTGTCAAAGCTCCGCTCACAACGCTGATCCACCTGAGAGCCGCAAGCTGGTTCCCTGTGAGTAAGAAGAGAATGCGTCCAAGGAAGACGTAGAGAGGGTAGCCCGGAGCGTGAGGTTGTTCTCTCACAAGATCGAACTTCAGCAGTGACTGCGCAAAATTGAACGAATCTCCTTCATTAAACGAACAGGACGCGAACAATGAGTAGAGGAGCAGGGCGGTGCCAAATATCGCCAAGGCCTCGTACCTAGCAACTGCGCCGCGCACACCATTGAGAGAGGCCATATCTGACCAGCAATTTCGGACAGATTGCTTTTTCCTTTCCACGATGCTTCTCCACGCCGAACGAGTAGATATCTGAAGTTCGCCATAATGGTTTTTGTGGGGGAAGCAACAAGGGACCGAACTATTGAAAGATGTCAGACGCCTATTCTAAGCTCGGGATTGCGGTTGGGCAGGTGTCAAATCTGCGACAAATCAAGCCCCCATATATCATCAGGTGCTGGAGTATGTTCAGAGTGCCTCTTGAAAAGAACTGAAGAGGCGTTAGCAGTCACTGGCAGAATTCATGAAGAGAGTCGCGCCAAGTTTGGGCTGCCTGCATCTCCACCTAGGGAGGGCCTAATGTGTGGAATATGCGCAAACAACTGCAAGATCCCGGATGCAGGCATGGGCTATTGCGGTCTTGTGCTGAATTCAGAGGGAAGGATTCGAAGGAGAGGGGGAACACCTGATTCTGGAATTCTTGAATGGTATTATGATGCTCTTCCAACAAACTGCGTAGCATGGTGGTTCTGTCCCGGATGCACGGGTAGCGGATTTCCAAAGTATTCATATTCCAACGAGAAACCTGAGAAAGGCTACGACAACCTAGCAGTTTTCTATGGTTCCTGCTCCTTCGATTGCCTCTTCTGCCAGAACTGGCACTACAGAAGCCTTGCCATCAGTGATGCTCCTCAAGTGAGCTCTGCCGCCTTAGCAGAAAAAGCGACTAAGTCTGTCTCGTGTATATGCTTCTTCGGAGGGGATCCATCCCCACAGATGCCTCACGCGTTGGAAACAAGCAGACTGGCTCTGATCAAGGCAGATCATGATCATCGCATCTTGAGAGTCTGCTGGGAAACGAACGGATGCATGAACTTTAGCTACCTTGACCAGGCCATGGAGTTCTCACTTCAGACCGGAGGGAATATGAAGTTCGACATCAAGTTTTGGGATGAGGGACTGGCTCGGGGCATCTGCGGAGTTTCGAATGCCCAGTCACTGAAGAATTTTGACCGAGCAGGAAGAAAGTATTTTGAAGCGCGCCCGAATCTCCCGGTATTGACTGCTAGTACCTTGCTCATTCCTGGTTATGTGAATGAACTGGAAGTAGGCTCCATAGCCGAATTCATATCAGGCATCGATGACAGGATTCCCTATTCTTTGCTGGCTTTCTCTCCTCAGTACGTGATGAGTGATCTTCCCGCGACATCCAGAGAACAAGCTCTACGCTGTCGTGATGCCGCTCTAAAGCATCTGAAACAAGTCAGAATCGGGAACGAGCACCTGCTCTCATGAGTCGCAGACAGACTAAGCCCAAAATCGATGTTGGAAGATAGAAGATGCAGAGCTCGAATTCGACAACAAAGAAAGGTGAACGGAAAAGCCTAATCGACGCAACTATCAGAGAGCCGATTGACATAACTGCAAAAGCAACAGCCCAGTACTTCAGCTCGCTCATTTCCAAAAACCATTCGTCGAAGAACTCTTAGAGGAACGCTACTTTCTTGACTCACCTTCCAAAAGGACTTTCAGGGGTATGTTCTGGCTTTCACCGTCAGGGAGAGTTCGTCGGATACTTATGGGAAGAACTCCTTGCTCCAGTTCCATGAGAGCAATGTCGATAGGCGACCTTGAAGATTGCGATACATCTATGAGAACTGGAGCCCCCATCGATATCTGAAGCGCTCTCGCACCGACTATCCTCGCTCTCTCAAATCGAGTAAGCTTTTTCGGGCCTATCAATCCAGTGGTCTTGGCTCTCTTGGGACTCACAGCGAACCTTCACCTGTCTCCTCGAAGAGTTTCAGCAGACGCAACCTTGCGTGAGCCAATAAGACAGACCTCTATGTGAGCGAAATTACCCAACAGACTCGACAGATCCAATATAAGGTTTACTGCAAAGCTCTGAATTGGAGCGTTCTGGCGAAAATCGTGGAAAAACTTGATCATGTTCGCTGAAATGACTCCAACTAGACCTCCATAAGCGACATGTTCAACTTTTTTCCTATTCTGAGAAGCGTTTCGTTCCAATCACCGTACGCTACAACATGATGGTTCCCAGTAAATTGAAGGAGACGGTCAACGTTTCCTTCCAGTTTGATCTTGGCTTGAGTTCGACATAGAGAGAATTTGCCGATCTGAGACTCCAGCAGTTCCCCTTTTGCAATAGCCATTTGAAGTGGTTTGAACTGAAGATTTGCGACCGTCACTGGCAATCGCTTCAGTGGAACATCAAGGGAAACACCCTCGCCTGATTCAAAGTGGCTCCGAAGGATGATTTTCCCGCCTGCTTCGGCAAGTGAAGAGGCAGCTGTGCAGTGCGCGAGGGTTATCGTATTGAGACTTCGGTCTACTTGCACCAAGTTTCCAAGCCAACTCGGCCCGGCAAGCTCTTTGAAGATCATCATCAACGCTGAAGACCGAAGATCTCCCTCGCATACTGAGACCTTTCCCTCATCAATCAAGAGTGAAAATGCCAAACATGCGGAGGTACCAGTCCTCTTGATAAGTCGAAAGCAGTCAAGAGAGACTGCATCTACTCTGTTCTTAGAAGCCAAAGACTTGAAGGCAAGATACATTTTGCCTGATCTCTGAAGGTCTTTCCTGCTAGGCTCCATTACGGACGCGCCGGAGAATTTCCCATCCACCGCCTTTGAAGCTTGATCATCGTCTTGACCTCTAAACTCGGATATCAGATCACCAATCGGGATCTTAACGACTTCTAGTCCTAAGAGATCCGACATTGCTTTTGATTCGTCTGCCTTGTCGTCGAAGTATTCTTCGTCTCCTATGAGGCCGATCCTCAACTCCTTCATCGACTTGATTACGCGTGAGGCTCTTGCCTGACCTACTATCCTCGGGGGCGTTTCATCCAGACTATTGTAGACAATTTCACCTCGCCACGCCTCAATCCCGTTCAGCTTCTCTCTGACACTCAAGGCGGAGGATAAACTGTTGACTTCATCATACGCCCAGATGAAATAGGAATTTCCTGCTACTATGTTTGCAGCGAGTTCTGAGGTCCCGCCACTGGCTAGGAATATGACCACTGCGTCGTATTCCTCTGCAGGAAAACGGGGAACCTCGTCGACCTTGGACGCGGGAGATTTTCTGCCAAATACTTTGACTCCTGACTTCTCCAGCAACTCTCTCGCAAGGTTGGCTGGTTCAATGGACCTGTCCATGTGCATCCTAGTCGCGAGAGGAATCATAAGCACTGTTGGCTGCTCCATATCGCACAATCTCCTCTCTGACGCGCAGATGGCTTCTAGGCTGGCTTTCTTAAGCGTATCTGATTCTCACACCGTATCCTTTGATCACGTCATCGTCAAATATCGACATGAAATCTTTATCCTCAGGCTTTTCCTAATCTAAACAGCCTATCGGAATCTGTTGGCTTGACGAAGCTTTGCGTCTACTTACGAAACGATATCGAACGGATCGTAATTAAAGAAGACCGTCGATTCTTCATGAATATGGCGGCTAGAAACCCTTTTAGACATAATTGGCAGATGAGTGGCAGTATAAGGATGACAAAAAGTTGAGAGACCTCATCAGAATAAACCAGCCGCTCACAGGGAAAGAGGAGATTGAAGCGGTTACTGCCGTCTTAAAGAGTGGGATTCTTACGGACAAGAGTGGATCAGGACCAAGAGTCCTGGAATTTGAACGGGAATTCGCAAGGTTCGTGGGAGTAAAGCATGCGATCGCAGTCAGCACTGGAACCGCTGCTCTTCACTGCGCTCTGCTCGCGGCCAATATCAGACACGGAGACGAGGTGCTTATCCCTTCCTTCACTTTCGCAGGGACTGGGACCCCAGTTCTGCTATGTGGAGCCAGACCTGCATTCGCCGATGTTCAAGGCGACACGTACTGTATGTCCCTAGAAAATGTCGAAAACTCTATCAGCAGAGACACAAAGGCGATTGTGCCTGTTCACCTTTACGGCCTCCCCTGTGACATGGACCCGATCATGGAGCTAGCCAGGAGAAAAGGAGTGACAGTCATTGAGGACGCAGCTCAAGCACATGCGGCCACATACAAACAGAGAAAAGCGGGATCTCTTGGAGACATGGCCTGTTTCAGCTTCTATTCAGCGAAGAATATGACTACGGGAGAAGGAGGCATGGTCACAACGAACGATGATGATTTGGCACAGGTGCTCAAGATGATAAGAACTCATGGGGAGGAAAGACCGTACTGGGTTTCTAGAGTCGGCAACAACTATCACATGACAGAGTTGGCTGCAGCGTTAGGTGTTGTTCAACTGAGGAAGCTTGCCGGGTTCGTAGAGAGGAGACGAGAAAACGCAAGGGTCCTAACTGAACAGATAGGAGTTTCAGGGAAGCTGATAACGCCTATCGAACCTGAAGGTATGAGACATGCATGGTATATCTACACAGTTCGCGTGAGGGGCGCAAACGCAGGTAAGAGAAACAAGATTGTGGAGAAACTACGAAACAAGAATATTGAAGCCAGCATCTATTATGAGACTCCGGTCCACTTGCTTCCCTTGTACAGAGAGGTCTCCGGGGGCAAGAGAGGAATGCTACCTGAAACAGAGAGGGCCGCCAGGCAGGTATTCTCGTTACCTGTCCACCCAGCAATGACTCCTGAAGACGTTTCGTACGTTGCTGACACGGTTAGGAAGGCCATTGCTTGAACCTGTCTCGCAGTATCTCTTCCAGTGTCGGTTTTGATCTCTCTTCTATCTCGTAGCTCACCCTCACTGCAGGCTTGTTAAGCCTGATAATCCTTCGGATATCTATTGGAGTGGCCACAACGACCACATCACAGTCGACTCTTGCGATTGTCTGTTCCAGTTCTTTGATCTGTCGGTCGCCATATCCCATAGCTGGCAGGACTGACTCCAGCTGACGATATTTCTCGAAAGTCTCCTTGATCGATCCCACAGCGAACGGCCTGGGGTCAACAAGTTCCCTCGCCCCTAACTTTCTAGCCGCCATCATTCCCGCACCGTAGGCCATATCCCCATGTGTAACCGTCGGGCCGTCCTCTACGACTAGAACACGCCTGTCCTTGACAAGACTCGGGTCATCCACCACCACTGAAGATGCTGTTTCAACGATAATGGCTTGAGGGTTCAATTGCTCCACATTCTTTCTCACTGCCTCAACGGCGCTTGGAGACGCAGAATCCACCTTGTTGAGAACTATCACGTCGGCCATCCTGACATTAGCCTCTCCGGGATAGTAACCGACCTCATGTCCAGGTCTCAAGGGATCTGCCACAACTATGTGAAGATCCGGCGTGTAGAATGGCATATCGTTGTTTCCCCCATCCCACACGATTACATCCGATTCCTTCTCGGCGGCTGATAGTATCTTCCCGTAGTCAACTCCGGCGAACACGACGTTCCCTCTATCAATGTGAGGTTCGTACTCCTCGCGTTCTTCTATCGTGCAATTCTGTCTGTCAAGATCTTGGTAGGCTGCAAACCGCTGGATTTCCTGAGCCCGAAGGTCTCCGTAAGGCATTGGATGACGAACAACCACCACTTTTCGGTTGAATTTTCGAAGTATGTCGCTTACCTTCCTAGCAACGGTGCTCTTGCCAGCTCCCGTTCTTACTGCACACACCGAGACCACAGGCACTTTCGCCCTTAACATAGTGCTTCGAGGGCCTTGGAGTACAAAGTCTGCCCCCGAAGCCAAAGCAATCGAGGCCTTGCGCATTACATCTAGACAAGAGAGATCACTGTAAGCGAGAATGACTTGCCTAGCATCGAGCTTGGCTATTAGTTGCGCCAACTCATCTTCTGAATGGATGGGTATTCCATTTCTGTACAGTGGCCCAGCCAATTCCGCGGGATAGACTCGCTTCTCTATTCCAGGAATCTGCGAAGCCGTAAACGCAACTACGTTGAATCGGTCGTTGTACCTGAAGCACACATTGAAGTTGTGAAAGTCCCTTCCCGCTGCGCCCATGATTATGGTCCTGATCCTAGCGGATTCTGGAGACCGCATATGGAATCACCACCACACGTTACCGCTTGTGACGGAATTATGTCTTGTTGATTAGGGCGCTCAGGGAAGATATGAAGTTACTAGAGGGGCAATGACATAGGCGTTACCTTCGGATAGGGACAAATGTGACCAGCAGGAGCCGACAGAATTCTGAAGACAACACGAGCCAAATAGGAGGATTTCGAAGGCAAGCAGCCACCAGAACAGCTTGTGACATAAGGATCAAGCCCAAAGCAATTTTGATTGAGGACTCTTTTGCAGTCAAAGAGGCTAGACCAACGGACACAAGAGCGACTAACTCTGCGTCTACAAGCTGGAGGCGCATAAGGGAGCTTATTGCAAAAGCTGCTATTGGATAGAGTACTGGGGCAGACAACCGTACCCAAACGAAGCTCTTCGGCCTCTCAGTGATACCATCAAGTCTTGATGCAAGGATGCTTGGCAAAGCTATCGCTGAAGTAAGAAGCAAGACCGAACCGAGAAGGCTGTCGCCACGAAGATATACAACCAGAGAAGAGAATAATCCCAAAAAGCCAATGCCGAATCGAGTCGAGGTTCGTACTCTGGCGACAACTGTCGCAATTGCAGAGATGACCGTAAGAAACAACAAAATCTCGGAAATCAATTTTCCACCTCTTACCAACCATTGACTTAATGAGCAAAGCTGATACCTTTTAGAGAATGTTTACCATAATCAGCTTTTTCTATCCTAGGCTAATCATAGTATTCTTGGTTAAGGATGTCAGGCGATCTTTCTCGGTTCAAAGTAAAGTTAGTGATCGAAGCAGTGGGCGAGGCAACAGGTGAACTTGCAAGGTTCCTAGCGCCTCGCACAGTTGAGGCACTAATGAGAGCAATGCCTATAGAAGGCCGGGCAGCTCTCTGGAAGGAAGAAATCTACTTCGAGACAAGCGTCAAGGTAGGGACCGAGAAGGAGAAGACAAGAGTTGAAAAAGGAACCATAGCGTACTGGCCGCTTGGGTCAGCCGTCTGTGTTTTCTATGGAGAGTCGCAGCCGTATAGTCCCGTCAACGTGATTGGAAGAATCACGGAAGGTTTGGATCTTTTCAGGAAAGTGAAGCAGGGGTCAAGAATAACGCTTGAGCGTTTCTAAGCAGCGACTGCTCGATATATCCTTACTCTCGCGTTGCCTCCGACTGAGGTCAGGGCTCTTCGTTTCTCCAGCTCTTCGAGAATATCCTTGGCGGCCCCTATTCGTATGTTGAATTGAGCTGACACTGCAAAGGGCGTTATGGCACCTATCTTCGTGATCTCGCCCAGAAGCTTGGAGTCGTCAACCCCTTGCAATTCCACCGCTCTCAACTTCTTCTCTGTTGAGGCAGACTTTGTCTTTCCTTTCCTTGGTTGAGTTGCGTCTTTTTCCTGCTGGGTTTGCGACTTCTCCATTTGGGCTAGACTCTTCTTCTTGGGGCCTCCGATTGCTGATACCTCCATTTAGACGAATAAGCTAGCGAACCGGAGGATAAAACTGTTATGCATCAGGCCTAGTTCCGTCAGTCTATAGGAAGAGGATGTTTTGGTCTGTTGGGAGCACACTTCCTAAGAAGCCATTCCTGCTTTGTCGTTGAGACTGGTCTCTTGCTCACTTATGATAGTAGATCCCAGTGATATTATCGCGTACGGGCCACGACGTTTTTCGAGACTGAAGTGCGATTGATTTGCTGCCAGCCCATTCTTCCGTTTCGCATCAGGCGCCCTTCAACTCAGGCGTCACATCTTGGTTCCCCAGGAATTTCCAGTTGAAGCGCAGACACAAAGTTGTTTTCATGTCTGGAAGACTGTTTAGAGTAGTGGCTTTTACACAAATATGTTGCAAACTGTCTTATCGCCCTGAGGACAGCCTTCACTCCTCGGTCCTGCGAGGCACTTCCATGAAGCTGGTAACCGTCAAGCTCCCAGAGGCGATCTTGGAAGGTCTGGACGAGCTTGTGAAGGCCGGCATGTATCAAAATAGGAGTGCGGCGATCCGGGCCGCCGTTAGAGACCTTCTGAAAAGGGAACTTTGGAAATCTGACGCAGACTGACGAACATTCCTTTCTTCTCGTTTTCAATTGGTCACTGCAAAGAATGACAGGGCTTCCAGTAATGAGGCTAGATGAGTCAGGTCTATACTCATTCCGTGAGGGTAGCCCAACGGATTCCTAAACTCCGTTGCTACATTGGTCTCACGAAGGGTTCCTACGTGGTTATTGACTCGTTTCTCGGAACGATGGGCAGGTCCTCCACGTCTACTATCTTGACATAGAAGTACTTAGCGTCTGAGGTGTTGTTAGAGAAATCCAACTTCTCTCCGGCCGGACGCGAAGCAATATATTTGATGAATGGAGCCTTCAGAGGCTCTTCCCTAATTACATAGAAGAACACAGGCAACGCATCGGCCTCGTAGTAGTGTTCAAATGGGATGCAAGTCCCTACTATGTACTTTCTGTTCCGTTTGAATTGCCAAAGAGGGAATATTGTGCCTTCTCTGAAAGAAAGAGGTAGGAGAATCCTAACTATGGAGTTCAGGTTCTCAACCTCGGTAAGCAATGGTTCAGCGGGAGATGGATACTCCCCATTGAGGGAGTCCCTAAAAGTTTTGGGAATCTTCTTGACCTCTATGAAGGATCCGTACTTGTACCTAGTATCGTCAACATCATCACAGAAAACGACTTCTTCACCTTTTGGTGAATCGCTCTTGTATGCGAGGAATGCCTTTGGTTTCTGATCAGAGTTGACGTATGCTAGAAGGGGTAGATCACCATTCCAGTACATGTAGGCAGTGAAGAGGGCTAGAAGGTTTCTTCCTTCGAGCTGCATGTGCCAAAGGATCTGTGATCCTTCACTGAGTGCCAAGCCGAGCCTTGCAAAGTTCAGCAGGTCCTTTATACGGATGGGAATCGGAGGCTTAGCAACATCCGGTAGTCCACCCATTGGAGATCTCACCTCTGTTCGAGAGGGCTCGATATCGGCCCTTCAGTATTACGCACGATAGAAATAAAGTATCGCGTCAGGAACCTCATAGAAAGAATGCAGCTGTGGTGGCGATGGGATACTGGCAATAGAGATCTTCGAAGACATGAGTATGATCGACAGTATGCTCTTGGGCATAGCTCACTACACATGTAGCTACCTGGCCGTCGGAGAGAATCACAAGATCACAGAAGCCGCGTCAGCATCAAGCTGGGCTACATCTCCCAAGGTCTCTTGACGCACATCCATATAGATTGCTGAGCGCTTTGAGTTGAGCAATGTACCCCTGCCGAAAGAGATTCTACTGCGATGCATCCAATGAACATTCGAGGGTATGACTCATACTTTGAGAAGAAGCGCCATCATCCTATGGGCTGACAATTGCTGGCAAGAAGTTCCTTGAAGCGAAGGCAATCCTTCGCCATAGTTGCATTATTAAACAGAACATATGTCTTCTCTGCGTCTACCCTTGTTACCTTCTGAAGTAGAAGTTTCAGATCTGCGTCCGTGTAAGAATACTTGTAGCTCAATTCCCCAGGCAGCCCATGAAGCCTTACGTAACCTATCTCTCCTGCTGACTGAGGTTCTCTCTTAAGGATGTCTACTACGTGAATGAGCCGGAGTTCGTCGCAGAGCTTTCTGACAACTTCAGGATTATCATGCCAGCTCCGATGCCGAGGTTCCCAAGCAAGGTTTAGGCCATCTCTGGGAATCCTATTAACGAATCTCCTCATATTCGCCACATTTTCTGTGTCGAGGACAAACGAAGGCGGACACTGAACCACGCATACCTTGGAATCGAGCTGCCTGCAGATTTCCAGTGTCCTTTTCCACGCGTCTAGGTTCTTGCCCGTAGGCTTCAGATGACCATACTGGCTTTTCTCATGTTCATTCAGAATTACTCCTGCGCGCCTCCACGTAGGACCTGAAGGTGGATGAGTTATTGCTTGCCAGGCCTTTACAACGAACTCAAAGCCTTGAGGTACTCCATTTCTCCATTTCTGTGCTGTTTCAATCCTTGGCAATTTGTAGAATGTTGATTGAAGCTCGACCACTTCAAAGGACTGGTAGTATGCCTTAACTCCACCTTTGAGCCCGAAGCCACAACAACCTGTCTTAATCAATTTTTTTCCAAGGTTAGTACTATCCATCGGAAGGGATAAGGCATACGAGAAAGCAAACAATCATGTGGTCTTATGCCTATGCTCGGTCCTCTAACTTGAAGGCACCCTTCGCTATCGTATCAGAGGCAGATGGCTCGATCCCGGAAGTCACCACGTATTATCTCGTTGTGCAGAGCGGTCTGGACGATCAAACTATTCAAGGGCATGAATATGGCCTTTATTCCAAGCTAACTTGATGGGATGCTGACGCATAGGTCAAACATCAGGCGTGATGGGGTTCATGAAGTCTGCGATAATTCTCGCTGGCGGAGGTTCAACGAGATTTGGTGGAGACAAAGGCCTTCTGTCCCTCGGCGACAGAACGCTGGTCGAGCATGTTTATGGAAGAGTTGCCAGTGTGGCCAGAGAGGTTGTTATTGCTGTTCGCTCTGAGAGTCAGAAAGAGGCCTATTCACGATTGGTCAGAGATTGCCTTTTTTCTCTCGACGAGTCGATTGGTGGCGGGCCGCTAAATGGACTGTGGTCAGGATTGAAGAGGGTGACCGGGGAAAAGGTAGCGGTAGTTGGCTGCGATATGCCATTCGTGTCTCCGGAGCTTATCTGTCTTCTCTATGAATTGTCTCCGACATATGATGCAGTCATACCCAGGTGGCCGAGTGGTTATATTGAGCCGCTCCACTCTGTTTACGATGTCAATGGCTGTCAGGCAGCCACTGGTAAGGCTTTGCGAGGAGGCCGCTCTGACATGAGGGCCATGATATTAGCTCTTGCCAGGATTCTGTATCTATCAACAGAGGCTATTCGGAAGCTTGATTCGAATCTCAGAATGTTTGCTAATGTCAACACTCACAGTGATCTCCTACGCGTCAAGCGAATGTTAGGTTCACGGAAGTCTACTTCAAGGCCAAGAGCTTGCCATAGCCCAGCAACTCATCGCTAATACCAAGGAGCCGCAGGGCCTTCCAGGCAGTCGCTGTGTTACTGGATACCACTGCCTTGCCGAGTTCAGCTTCAAGCTTTCCGATTATCTCAACCGTTCTAAAATTCGTGCAACTGATGAATACTCCATCCGAGTCGCTTGTGCACACCTTCTTTGCGAGTGCATAAGCTGTGTCAGGATCCTGTAGCCCTATGTCCAAGTTCTTGGCTAAGCCTAGGCCATTGATGCTAACTACCTCGAAATCGTTGTCGCGTAGAAACCTATCTTCGAGGAGTTCGATCTTCTTTGTGTAAGGAGTTGCCACCGACACCCTCTTGACGTCAAGTGCCCTGAGCGCTTCAACCACAGCTCCTGCGGTGGCTACAGCGGGGATCTGCGTTTCTTTCTCAATCCTTTGGACTATCTCCTTGTCATGGCCTAGTCCTCTAAATAGGCTGCCACTTGTACATCCATAACATATGACGTTGACGTTCGCGTCAGATAGTTGCCCAGCGGCGTGCTCGGTTTCTCTTTCCATTGTTTCAAGCTGAGAAGTAGTAACCTCCTGGAGACGGATGCGCGTTGAATGAACTGTTGCATAGGCTGACATGATCCTGATGAATTCAGGTTCCATGGTGGTGTTTGAAGAGGGAAGGATTAGACCTATCCTGTACATATCTTGCTTCAGGTTTAGCATTGTTTTGAGTGACCAATTAACCTTCTGAGACTTGCACATCGAAGATAGTACTCGATATGGCTTACCGGGCATCTGCCGTTGACCTGTCCTCGGAGGTTCTGAACCTCAAGGCTACGGAACATGATGTCTTAGTGCAGGCGTCATACCTTTCCGACGCCTTGCTTTTCACCAGAACATTCGGAGAAGTATGGGCTGCTGGAGTAGGTTTTAGTGTGCGCGATACCCTACATTGAAGAGACCGTCCTCGACCTGTCTAGGTAGATCTGCACTACGAAGTAGTCCGCTTTGTTGTAGTCGTAGGTGGATCTTGCAACGAGGCAAACCTCCGCTGAACTCCTCATGAACTTGAAGTGGGTTGCGTTCTCCGCGTAGGTGATGCAGGCGTATCCGTTGTCTTCGTAGTACTTGGCGACCTTGCTGGCTAGGGCGCCTCCGAACAGAACCATGTTGCCAGTGAATAGCGGTGCACCTGTAGCTTGGTTGACCTTGGTTGAGTCGGTTTGGATGATTATGTTCTGGGGAGGCTTACACAGCGCCGCAACGGAAAAGCTGTTATAGATATCTGGCATATGTTGTTTGTGGGGGAAAGAAAATGTCTCTTGCTTCGAAGAAGGTAAGGTATGGAATAGTCGCAGTCGTAATTGTAGCGATAATAGTCGGAATCAGTTACGGCTACGTCATTCCCACTCTAACTCCCAAGCCCACAGTCAAGGTCGGCCTAGTCTGGCCGGTCACGGGAGCTCAGGCGCTCATCGGGAGAGATCAGGTGAATGCCTTCACACTAGTAGTGGATGAAGTCAACAATGCTGGAGGAATAAAGTCGTTAGGAGGATCAAAGATAGAGCTTGTCGTAGGTGACACAAAGGGAGATCCGAAGACAGGGGCAGCTGAAGCTGAACGACTCATAACTGAGACGAAGGTACATGTCCTAGTAGGTTCCTATGGGAGCGCTGTAACAGCCACAACAAGCGAAGTCGCGGAGAGATATGGGGTCCCATTTCTCAACCCCGACTCCACATCTCCTTCACTACATGTACGAGGCTTCAAATGGTTTTTCAGAACAACGCCGCACGATGAGCTTCTTGTCAAGAACATGGTTGACTTCGTAGTAGACCTAGGAAAGAAGGAGGGCAAATCCTTCAAGAAGATAGCGATTGTATACGAGAACACATTATGGGGAACAGACTCGGCCAAGGTGATCAAAGAGTACGCTCCTAAACTCGGATTCGAGATTGTACTCGATATGGCGTACCCTGCAAACGCGGTTGACCTGTCATCTGAAGTACTGAAACTCAAGGCGACTCCACACGACGTTCTGATGCAAGCATCGTACCTTTCAGATGCGATTCTATTCACTCGGACCTTCAAGACTCAAGGCTATTGGCCGAAGCTTTGGGTTGCGAACGATGCGGGGCACATACACCCGGACTATGTCGGAACCTTGGGAAAGGATGCGTACTTTGTGTTCAGCCGTGAAGTGTTCTGTGCCGATCTTGGTGCAGGAAAAGACGCAATCAAGAAAGCGAACGACGCTTTTCGTGCCAAATATCAAAAAGACATGGACGGAACTATGGCTAGGTCATATACCGCCGCCACCCTGCTGGTTGATATCTTGGAGAGAGCTGGTTCCTTGAAACCTGACGACATTAGGAAGGCGTTGATTGCAACCGACTGGTCAGAGCCAAAGGTGTCGATGCCATGGAAGGGAATCAAGTTCGATGAGAACGGGCAGAATGTTCGAGGGCTAGGCATTATAACGGAACTGATAGATGGCAAATGGAGAACCATATGGCCATTTGAAGTTGCGACTACGACATACGTGTTGTCTGAGAAACCACCGTGGGCATAGAGTGGAAGAGATAGCAGGACGGAGTGACGCAAGACGGATATATCGGTGATGGCGCAAGTCATAGTTTCATCGATTCTGTTAGGCGGAATCTACGCCCTTGTAGCGGTTGGCTTCAATCTGATCTACGGAGTCATGGACGTAATCAACTGCGCACAGGCCGACATGATGATGATTGCTATGTATGTGACATACTGGTCTTTCGCACTTTACGGCGTTCACCCGCTTCTCGCTATTTTTATCAACATCCCCCTTTTTTTCACGATAGGTTTCTTTGCTCAAAAGCTCATAATCGACAGGTTGCTTGGAGCACCTCAGTTCATTCAAGCCGTCGCAACCATTGGGATGGGGTACGTCATCCAGAACATGGCTTTGCTCGTTTGGAAGGAAGACTACAGGATGATCCTGAATCCGTATACTGAGAGCACCCTCAGGTTTACAGGAATCAACCTGAGCGTGCCGCTTTTGGTCTCCTACATAGGGTCCTTGGCAGTTGTGGCTGCACTATACGTTTTCTTGAAGAAAACGGATCTGGGTGTGGCGATTCGGGCCACCAGCGAGAGCAGAGAGGCGGCCGCACTCATGGGTATAAATGTGAAGCGAGTATACGCGATCGTGTTCGGAGTGGGCGTGGCCTGCGCGGGTATCGCGGGCGCATTCATCTCAACGTTCTACTATACCTATCCTATGGTCGGAACGGCTTTTCTCTTGAAAATGTTCGTTGTTGTTGTGGTTGGCGGCTGTGGAGATGTCCTCGCGTCCGTAGCTGGTGGCCTCACGATCGGGCTTGCTGAAGGCGTAGGCGCGTTCCTCCTCGGGCCGTCCTGGAAAGAGGCCATATACCAATCTGTCTTCCTTCTCGTGCTTGCATTGAGGCCTCAAGGAATTTTTGGGGGTGGAAAGTGACCGAGAATGGTCGCCTTCCAGATGTCTCAGAGGCGCCTCCTTTTCATCATTCTGGTTGCGGTTGCTCTCTTGTTGCCGGCAGTCGTGACCCCATTCATTCTCCACGTAGCCATAATGGTGGGATTGTTCGCATACTTGGGGTCGGCATGGAACTTGGGCTGTGGATACACTGGAAAACTCTCTTGGGGACATTCAGCGTTCATGGGGCTGGGAGCTTACGCGTCCACCGCTCTTTACATGTTCTACGCTGTGACGCCTTGGATCGGGGCAATTGCTGGGATGATTATTGCAGCTGCGTTCGGAACATTAGTGGGGGTTATCTGTTTTAGATTGGGGTTAAAGGGGCATTACTTTGTGATCGCCACAATTGCATTGGCGGAGATTTTGAGGGTCACCTTCATAAACTGGCCAGTCGTGGGGGGCGCATGGGGTCTCTTGATGCCTATCGTACGTGACTCCTTGTACTATTTCCAGTTCCACTCTAGCAGGCTCGGCTACTATTACATAATCCTCGCAATGTTAGTGGCCATTCTCTATCTGGAACGGAGGATCATCAAATCAAAGCTGGGATATTACTTCATCGCGATTAAGGACGATGAGGATATGGCTGAGAGTCTTGGCATAAACGCCTTCAAGTACAAAGTGATTGCCACGGCGATTAGTGCAGCTCTTACAGCTTTCGGAGGAACATTCTACGCGCAGTACGTCCTGTACATATCGCCGGATACCGTAATGGCGGTTGGCGTGTCGACAGAGATTCTGATGGGTGCAGTTGTAGGAGGGATGGCGACTATAGGCGGACCAGTTGTAGGAGCAGCTATCATCCATCCTATAATGGAACTGACTCGCGCGTATGTCGGAGGAAGAGGTCTTGACTACGTGGTAGCTGGCTTACTGACTGTGGGAGTGGCGGTTCTTCGCCCGCACGGAGTCATTGGTTGGGTAGAGAAAACCTTCGATGCTTTTGCGAGTTATCTCCCCGAAGTTGCGCGCTCATAAAGGTCGTTAGCTCTTGGCTTTGCTTGAGGTAAGAAAACTCACCAAGCGTTTTGGTGGCCTCGTCGCTCTTGACGATGTGAGCTTCAATGTTGAAACGGGAGAGATAGTTGGCCTCATCGGGCCGAATGGTGCAGGCAAGACAACGCTTTTCAACTGTGTGACAGGGTTTTACGAACCGGACTCCGGTGAGATCCATTTCGATGGTCACAACATCTGCGGACTGAAACCCCACGAAACTTGTCTGAAGGGAATAGCGAGGACCTTCCAGATCGTGAAGGCATTTCACAGCATGAGAGTTATGGAGAGCGTGACTACAGGCGCCCTGGCTCGAACTGGCTGGACCCAAGATGGTGAGAAGAAGGCGCTGGAAACCCTTGGATTTGTAGGGCTAGCAGACAAGAAGAACGTCCTGGCGGGAAGCCTAACAATAGTTGACAGGAAGCGTCTTGGATTGGCGTCCGCTCTCGCGACTGGACCGAAGCTAGTACTGCTGGATGAGGTGGCCGCAGGTTTGAACCCAGTTGAAATTGACGATGTCATAAGACTGCTTAGAAAGATCAGGGATGGCGGGACAACACTATTTGTCGTAGAGCACGTGATGAAGCTGATAATGCCTGTGGCAGATAGAGTAGCTGTCCTCCACCATGGGAAGAAAATAGCAGAAGGAAGCCCAGAAGAAGTGGCCCGTGACGAGGCTGTTATTGAGGCGTACTTGGGGAGGGAATGATATGCTCAAAGTTGACAAAATCGACGTATACTACGGAGATGTCCAAGCACTCTGGGAGGTCTCCTTCGAAATGTGGGAGAAAGGGATTACGGTTATTGCAGGGTCAAACGGTGCCGGAAAATCTACGACACTCAAGACTGTAGCAGGTCTTCTTCAGCCGAGGACAGGTGTGATTGAGTTTCTTGGCCAACGGATCGATAGGCTGCCTCCTCATCATATTGTTGGAAAGGGTATATCTCTGGTGCCAGAGGGAAGAATGCTCTTCTCAAAGCTAACCGTTTTGGACAACCTCCGACTCGGGAACTACCTGCCCGAAGTAAGAACAACTCGAATAGAGAACCTCGAGCGCGTCTTTCGGCTCTTTCCGGTCCTGAAGGAACGGAAAGATCAGATCGCAGGAACATTGAGCGGAGGGGAACAACAGATGCTTGCAATAGGGCGAGGCCTCATGTCAAGGCCGAGGTTGCTTATGCTTGATGAGCCGTCTCTGGGACTGGCTCCGAAGCTCATCTCGGAAATGTTCAGCCTCTTGCTAAGAATAAGCGAGGAAGGAGTGTCTATACTCCTCGTTGAGCAGAACGTGAAGAAAGCACTTGAACTAGCAGACAAAGCATACGTCATTGAAAACGGCAGAATAACACTAGAGGGAAGTGGTACCGAGCTTCTTCAAGACGATAAGGTAAGGAAAGCCTATCTGGGGATGTAGAGGCGGCACAAGCCGTGTATTGACCAATGCTTAGGTATACAAGCTCTGAGCAGGTCCCACCATCACTTCGGGATCTGTCATGACTGTTCGCCCGTGAGTTAGTGGAAAACTGCACCCTGCCTCTTCAACCTACTCTCTTTCTATGGTCTCTGTGACGTCTCAGTGTAGGCGGTGAGAGTCAACTTTAATCTCAAGGATCCATCATAAAGTCCCTAGTGAAGATACATGGTCTATCAGATTGACATTAACTGTGACATGGGCGAGAGCTTTGGCGCATACGTGATCGGCCACGATGAAGAGGTCATCCGATATGTAACCTCAGCTAACGTGGCCTGCGGCTTTCACGGAGGCGATCCGATAGTGATGAGGCATACAGTAAGACTCGCAAAACGCCACAACGTAGCAGTTGGAGCCCACCCAGGGTTCCCTGACTTGATGGGTTTTGGCCGGAGAAACATGGGCCTCACTCGAGAGGAGGCTCGCGACTACATGACCTATCAGATCGGCGCCCTGCGTGCCTTCTGCAATTCTGAGAAGATCGAACTTCAACACGTCAAGGCGCATGGCGCCCTCTACAATATGGCGGTTGAGGACCCAGACCTTGCTGCAGGCATTGTCGAGTCGGTGAAGGACTTCAGTCCTGTCCCTATTGTCCTCGTTCTGGCTAAGTCCAACCTCCAAAAGATATGCGAGAACGCAGGGTTGAGAGTCGGTAGGGAAGCGTTTGCTGATAGAGCTTACAATCCCGAGGGAACGCTGGTTTCGAGACGGGTTCCTGGAGCCGTGATCAAAGATACTCAGCAGATTCAGGAAAGGGTCTTGCATATCGCGAAGGAATCAAAGGTTCTCTCTCTGCAAGGAAAGCCCGTTGACCTTGGCAGAGTTGACAGCATTTGCGTTCACGGAGACAACCCGGAGGCGGTTGCAATTGTGGCCGCGATTAGGTCGGCATTTTCGAAAGAGGCAATAGCTGTCGCGCCCCTCGGGCGGTTTATCTAGGATCAGGTTAAGAGAGCGTTAAGTCATGTATCGTGAACCACGTCTTTTGATTTCAGGGGACAAGTCGGTTGTCGTTGAATTTGGCAACGCTGTCGCGCCAGAGATAAATGAAAGAGTCAGAAAGCTTCTTCTTCGCATTGAGAAGTTTCCCATACAAGGTGTTGAAGAAGCAGTTCCGACCTACCGATCGCTGCTCATCTATTACAATCCAATGCTCGTGACTCTTGATGCAGTCACGGATGCGGTGAAGGCGGCAGTCAAAGAGTCCATGGAGATGGTTCTGCCAAGAGCGAGAAGAGTGATCCTGCCGACGAAGTACGGAGGAGACCACGGACCTGATTTGGAATACGTGGCAACGTACAACAATCTTACCATAGAAGATGTGATTCGGATTCACTGCGGCGTGGACTATCTTGTGTACATGATCGGGTTTACGCCTGGCTTTCCCTATCTGGGTGAGCTACCAAGGTCCATAGCATGCCCTCGTCTGAGCACTCCTCGAATAAAAGTGCCCGCTGGATCCGTAGGAATCGCCGGAACGCTGACAGGAGTATATTCCGTTGACAGCCCTGGAGGATGGCGTCTCATAGGCCAGACACCTCTAAAACTTTTCGACGAGAGACTTGACCCGCCGTCTCTTCTTTGTCCTGGTGACCATGCAAGGTTCGTTCCGATAGGCGAGGATGATTTCAAGAGATTGGAAGTTGAAGCCCGTACTGGGAAATATGAGACGGAGATCTCCTATCATGACTGATGAACGTGAGGCCGATTCAGATCTCTTTGAAGTTCTCTCACCAGGAATCATAACGACCGTTCAAGACCTGGGGCGATTTGGCTACCAACAGTACGGGGTTCCTGTCTCAGGAGGAATGGATGGCTTCTCACTTCGTGTAGCCAACATGCTGGCAGACAATACAGAAGAAAGTGCTTGTTTGGAAATGACCCTTCAAGGGCCAACGCTCAAGGCGCTGAGACCTTGCTACGTTGCGTTGACAGGAGGAAATTTGCAACCTTCTTTGAACGACCAGCGAATTGAAATGTGGACTGCATATCCGATGAAGAAGGACGATGTGTTGTTTCTAGGAAACGCAGTGAGTGGGTGCAGGGCTTACCTCGCTGTTGCTGGAGGGTTCGAAGTTCCACGCCTACTGGGAAGCAGGTCGACCTATCTCAGGGGAAGCTTCGGCGGCTACGAAGGGAGGATGCTCAGAAGAGGAGACATCCTACGTGGAGGACGGGCACAGCCAAGAAACAAGGTGAGATACCTGAGTCGGGAAGACCTTCCCCAATATCTCGAAATCATCAAAGTCAGGGTGCTCATCGGACCACAGAACGACTTCTTTACCAAGAACGGAATAGAGACCTTTCTTCGCTCAGAATATGAAGTGACCCCGGAGTCGGACAGGATGGGCTATCGACTGAAAGGGCCGACAATAGAGCATTCCGGAGAGCCTGAGATCATATCAGACGGTGTAGCAGTAGGAGCTATTCAAGTTCCAGGCAGCGGAATGCCGATAGTCGCGATGAGAGACGCGCAGACCACAGGAGGCTATCCAAAGATCGCAAACGTCACCTCTGTAGATGTTGACAAGATGGCTCAACTGAAACCGGGCGACAAAGTCAGATTTGAGCAAGTGGAGTTAGAGAAGGCCCATTTGCTAGTTCGTCAGCATATGGAATACCTCGACAATCTTGGGAAGAAGATAAGGGAAAGAGACTTGGCGCCGGAGTTTCCAGACGATGATACATTGTTGCGTTGGCAGGGAGCTATCACCTAGGGCTCCTCTACTCCTATCGGAATAGATCCTCTTCTATCGGACGGACCAACTCTCTTGCGTTGCCTTCTCCCATGGGACAACGATAGCCCTTGATTATCGCCACTGGTACTCTGTCGCGTTTGTTCATGACAAGTTCCGCGGCTGATGCTAGCTCGTCAGCGACAGCCATGACTGTAACATGTAAGGTATGACTGAACATGTCGGGCTCGCCACGGTAGTCTCTAATGGGTTTCATTCCTGCTACTCCTATGGCGAAGTTGACGTGCCCCATTCGCCATGCCCGACCGAAGGTATCTGAGATGATGACTGCAACATCAGCTCCAGTAAGCTCCTTCAGCCGGCGCCTAATCTTCTCGGCTGATCTGTCAGGATCCTCGGGCAGAAGAGAAACCCGATCTTCGCCCTCCACGTTCGATCTGTCAATCCCAGCGTTCGCGCAGACAAATCCATGTTTCGTCTCAACTATCAGATGATTGTCCTTCATTCGAATAATTCTTGAGGTTTCCTGCAGAATAGCTTCGACATGCCTAGGGTCACGGTTCATTTGTAGCGCGACGGAATTGGCAAGGGTTGAGGGTTTGACGGCCGACAGGTTGACGATGCGGCCTTCCGCCTTCGACACTACTTTCTGCGTCACAACGACCACATCTCCAGACTCAATCGTCACTCCGCTTTCCTTCCCAGCTTGCACTATCTGATCGCCAAGATCGTCTCCCTTTCTTATCAGAGGCATACCCCTCAAGCCTTTGATTGTGATCAGTTCAGACTCTCCCCACCTGCGACACTTCTTTTCTTGCTATTATTCTTATCGTGACGCTTAGCGAGTGTTTTGACAAGGGGATGACCCTACGCCTATCACCAACAATTTCTAAGAACATTGGAATGACAGATTGCGGGTTGCTTGAACTGAGGAGGCCAACGGTCGTTCCATCGTCATTCAGCTCTCTTGTTTCCCCTTCCAACCAAGACTATAGGGGTCACTACTCTGGTTCTCATGATCATCATCTCATATTCGGCTTGAACTCCTCACGTTCCAGAGGAAGATGCTCAGTTCTCCGTTGCCTAGAAAAATGACTCCAGTCTCGTCCCACCGATCAATTCGTGGAAGTCTATTTCAAGGGCATCCAAGACTTGTTCGAAGGTGGATTCGATATATTCGAGGTACTTTTCAAGATCAATCTCCTGCCACGAAGGATTCAAGCGCACTGGCTTGACGCCTGGTTCTCCTCTGACCTTAACGAAGGCAATGAGGTCTCCTGAACGGACTTCTATTCCTTTTGCCTTGAGTAGTTTTGCGGCCTTGACATGCTGAGGAGTAGTCTTCGTGTAGGCTTCGGGAGGCCTACTGATCATTATCGTGAATGCCAGATCTTCGAGGGAATATTGCCGATTGCGGAGGTTCATGTAGCATGCCCGTACTATGCCCTTCGTCTTTTCTTTGGCAATTTCGAATTCTTGTACGGATCGGACTTGGCTTAGCGCATCAATCATCTCGTAGAACGCACGCGTGAGGAATTCAGGAACGTGCCTCTTCTTCCCCGTCAGACCTTTGATGTCGACACTTCCATCGGGGTAGACTCCAAGGTAGTTCTTCTTTCTTGAACTCAGAGCCAGGTAGCGGTAACTCTTGTCAACCTCGAGTTCCATTCCTAAGTTGGTCTTCGACCATTCGATGAGGCTCTCTAACTTGTCTGTGCTTGGGGTGCCCAAGAAGATACTATCTGTGTCTCCGTAGAATACCTCAAGGCCGAGGGACTTCGCTTTTTCAATTGTCTGAGTTATCGCATGACGCCCTATGGCCGCCGTGGCCTCTGCAACAGGAGGACAATAGAGTGCAAAGTTCTCATTGCCAAATACACCATAGCTGGCATTCAGCACAACCTTCAACGCGTCGGAGATTACTCGGTACCAGCTCCTTACAGATCGGGACAAGCTTGCTTCTTTCGATTTGGACTTGTACCACTTTACTCTGAGATCACGTAGGGACCCGATTAGAATACTTTCAAGAGATCTTCTCTTTGTGCATACCCAGTGTGTCGTATCGGGAATGGTGTTACTCCTACATTCTTCGTGCTTGCACAGGACCGTTTCGTATCCAAGGTTCCACCTCTTGATAACCGAAGGATACATCGACATAAAATCTAGAACAGAGACTCCAAAGTGGATTCCTGGAATCGGTTCGATCACGATCGCTCCTTTGTACTTCTTGCCTTTGATTATGGCTTCAGTCGTTGTGGTTCCCTTTAGGCGAAGAATGTCATCCGCGCGTGGAATGAGGTATCCTCTCTTCCTGTGTTCACGATACATCATGCTTCTAATCCAACTCGAAACGCCCTGCCGAGACACATCCTCCATACTCATGAAGCTCATGCGTGACAGTGCCATTATGAGCTTGATAACCAAATTATCGTCGAACGAAGCCAGAGCCATCACTATTTCTGCGTCGCGAAAGCAGTATTCTGCCAGTTCTGCATATGATAACTCGGGCAGGGCTGCCTCCAGCGTCTTCTTCTCCAGTCCAACGAGGGCGCTTCCCACCTCCTGCAGAGTGTTTTCACGATACTTCTGACCGAATGCATACACCTGTACTGATCGATTGAAAAAGAACTTGTAGAGGTCGATATGTATTCCATACTTCAATTGAGCCGAGTCTCTTGCCATTTCGACAGGTATCTGATCTCTCGTGAAGCCCAGTCTCTGAGCCCGATGCCAAAGATATTTCAAGTCGAAGTCATCCCCGTTGAACGTTAGAACAAGAGGATAATCGAGCAACACCTTGAAGATCTCAATCAGCAGGCGCTCCTCCGATTCATAGTATTCCAATTTGGCGTTCTCCAACGAGTGAGGAGCATCGCCAGGAACCCCTGATCTTCTAAGTAGGAGAACTCGTCGAGCACCATCAGAACCGAGAACTGAGGCGCACATGACAGGGTGTTCGGCCAATTCAGGATCCGGGATCCTTGTGGCCACTGGAGAGTAGACCTCTATATCAAGCGCAGCTTTTCGAATCTCCGGAACCGGGCACTCGAGGAGACTAATCCACTCAAGCGCTAGTTGCCGGTAGTCTTGGGATTCGTCTTTGAAGAAGAGACGTATGGAATTGCTTGCTTCTTGAGAGATTCCCACCGATGTGGGCAGGAGCTTCCCCTCTCGTATGTCGTAAGGCATTCCCGGCTTCAGATCTCTGTCGTATATGTAGTTCTCAACGTACTTGATGTCAGCCTCCCACGCTCTCAACATCTCTCTAATAGAACCCGACGGACGCCCGCCTATGCTGAGAGGATCTTTGGCGAGAATAACTGTCATCTCGACCTCTCTGTCATTCAGACCGTCATGTTTGGATGTTTGGGTCAAGTGGTCGAAACCCGGATGGTTCACTAGTGCTTCGTTCTGCTTCAGAGCCTCGATCGGCTGATCTGACAGACAGTAGGGTTTATGATTGGTGTCGTCATACCAGACATGTATCTTATGTGTTTCAGGGTCGTACAGCTTGACGAATGCTACGCGTTTGTCTCCGTCATATCCAACGGAAGTAAGGTAGCAATTGCGAACCTCCAACGATGTTTCGGGCCTGAATATCAAAGACTGCTTCAGATCGACTACAATATTGGATACTGGTTCCTGCTTGGTCTCACTTGCGGCAAGGTACTCATCTAGGCTTAACACAGATTGTTCGCCGCTCTTGCTTCCTGCATCGTGCATCAAATGTTGATCTCAACAACCTAGTAAGTTCATATGCTTATTTGGGTTAGGATGTTGCCGAGGCCTACTTTAGGCGATACGTGGCTTGTCGTAGATATCCCGTTAGAGGGATCATCGCCCTCTGGCAGAAGTGGAATATGACTTGCCTAGAGGAGTGACTGTCGGCTAGAGGAACGCATCTGCGTTGGTTGTCCGGGAACAAGTGGAAAGAGTCAACACTTTCCTCGATGAGCAGAAATGTGGCTACCGGAGCAAGGCTGAACTCGCGATTGATGCCGTTTTGAGAGGATTAGAAGACTATAAGCTCTTTAGAGGCGCACCACCACATTGAAGAACCAAGAGCTGCTTTAGTTGCGTTCCTTCGCACATATCTCTGGCACACCTATGCGTACAACCCTCGAAGTTCCGATGCTCTTAGCACTCTCTGAATTCCAATGATAAACGCCGCGACTCTCATGTTGACATTGTAGGTCTTGGATGTCTCGAGAACCGCTTGAAATGCTCGAATCATGATGTTCTTCAGATCCTCATTGATCCTCTCTTCACTCCAATAGTAGCCCATTCGGTTTTGAACCCACTCTAGGTAGGAGACAGTGACTCCTCCCGCATTGCAGAGGATGTCGGGAATGACAAAGACATGTCTTTTGTCAAGAATTCTATCAGCTTCGAACGTAGTTGGTCCATTTGCACCTTCAGCGAGGATCCTCGCCTTAACGCGTTCAGCATTAGCGACGGTAATCTGATTCTCGAGAGCCGCAGGCACCAAGACATCTACATCTGCTTCCAAGAGCTTTCTCGGATCATCCAGTTGCCTGACGCCAGCTTTCGCTCCGTAACCGGTGAGAGTTTTTCTCAGTAAAGCATAACTGAACATATCCGAGGCGTTTAGCCCATCATCCTCCCAATATGCGCCACTTATGTCTGAAATGCCCACGATCTTTGCTCCGAGGCCGTGAAGAATCTTAGCAGTATTCGAGCCAACGTTTCCAAAACCCTGAATTGCTACTGTAGCTCCTTGGATCCTCATGTCGAGATTCTTGAGAGCCTCCTCAAGGCAGTAGACTATGCCTTGGGCTGTGGCGGCCGTTCTGCCTTTAGACCCCCCGAGTTCTAGCGGTTTGCCAGTTACCACGGCAGGTTCGAAGTTGCAGAAGTGCATAGAATAGGTATCCATGAACCACGCCATTACCTGCGGATTCGTATTCACGTCCGGGGCCGGGATGTCACGATCCGGGCCAAAGACCTCGATGAGATCCGCAAAATATCGCCTCGAGAGCCGTTCCAATTCACCTAACGTGAGCTTGGATGGATCGACAATGACTCCTCCCTTCGAGCCTCCCATAGGGATGTCAACGACAGCGCACTTGAACGTCATCCAGAAGGCCAATGCCTTGACCTCATCAAGCGTAACATCTGGGTGAAACCTGACTCCCCCCTTCGCAGGTCCTCTGGCCGTGCTGTGTATGACCCTGTATCCCTTGAACGTCCTTATGCTTCCATCATCCATTCGAACCGGAAGCAAGACCTCGAAAATTTTCCTCGGTTCTTTGATGACAGCAATTTGATCGGGCGTCAGCTTCAGCACACGTGCAGCCGCATCAAACTGCTTTGAAGCGTTCTCGAAAGCATTTTTGGAATCTGCCTCTATCTTCGAGGTTGCTTCGTGAACTCCGTACGATTCCTCCTTCACTTGAAGTCACCTTCCACCGACTCTCCGATAACAACTCCGTTTGATAAACGTATGCAGATCCGCAGTCCGTATGGAAGTTGGCGGCCAGGAAGTTTGAATGCCCCACCTCCACCCGAACTGCCACGCAATCCAATCCTGTTTGACAGGCGGAAAGACCTTCAGCGCCCACAGAAATGGTGAAAATGTTCACTGTTCAGCCAGCAAGTCTTGGGAAAAGTAGATCTACGGATCTCTACATCTTACTCTTCGGGAAAAAGGAATCATGAGCCATCGATTCCTCAGAGATGCTGTTGCAGTTGCAGTAGAGAGCCTCAGCTGGATGGAACTCGAAGGACTCAGCGAAAGACTCGCGTTCGTAAAGACGATGAAGCAGCTCGGCGTCCGCGACATAGGCTCCTTGAGGACTGCCTTCCTGTTTGTTATCGAAACCGTTCGTGCCCTAAATCTTGTTGATAGGATAGCGTGCTCAATTCTGTCGAAAGAGTTCCTTGATGATCTGGATCTGGGAAGAAGAAACTTTCTTAGGGTATTCATCTGGTGGTCACTTTTGCGGAAGTCCACTCGGAAAGACTCCATCGCGTTGCTAGAGGCGGCTAGACATGTTCTTGGATGGCCAGCGCTGGCAGATTTAGAGTTATTTTTCGGTAAGATATTGACCTTAGACCTTGGAAAGCTCCTGGGGGACCTTCCTGAACTAGAACAGGCTGCTCTAACAACCTTCAACAGGACTTGGTTCGTGTCATACTGCTACAAGGTATTTGGCAGAAGCTTTGCGCTAGAATTCCTAAAAGCGACACGAAAGGTGCCTCCTACTTACCTTAGAGTTAACACTCTTCGAGGCGCTGAGCAATCGCTAGTCCACGACATAGAGCGAGAAGGTGTGACGCTTGCTCGGGTGGAAGGTCTTGAAGGACTGTTTCGAGTTGTTAAGACACAGAAACCCTTGACGCAAACCAGAACCTATCGGCTAGGCTTTTTCCACATCCAAGACAAATCAAGCTACCTCTCAACCATTGTGGCCGATCCGAAGAAAGACGACATGATCCTCGACCTGTGCGCTGCGCCTGGAGGAAAGACATCTCACATTGCCTTGAAGACTCAAAACTCTGGAATTATCTATTCGATTGATTACTCGTGCAGAAGGATGGCCGTCTGGAGGAAGGAGATGGAACGGAGCAATGTCTCCTGCGCTCTTCCGATAGTTGCTGATGCCCGACAAGGAATCCCGATCAAGCAGTCCTTTGACTTGGTCATCGTGGACCCGCCGTGCACGAATTCCGGGGCCTTTGGAAAGATGCCCTCCTCGAAATGGCGACTGACAGCCAACGCATTGAGCAGGCTCTGTCAGACTCAACGTGACATACTCCGCACTGGCATCGAAGCTGTCAAGCCCGGAGGTCGATTGATCTATTCGACCTGCAGCATCACAATCGAGGAGAACGAGCTTCAGATAGAGCGACTATTGAAACTGAACTCTGGACTCAAGATGGAGAAGCATACTCCATTTATCGGACATCAGGGGCTAAGAGGCCTTGGCGCATGTCAAAGACTTTATCCTCATCTCGACCACTGCAACGGTTATTTCATTGCATCCCTGAAGAAAGAATACTAGCCCAAGCCACTGATCGGAATTTCCTTCTGTGAGAACCAAAGCAGACCTTTTCTGCGGGCAGGTGGAACTTATCGAAGAAGTCAAATGTACGAGACACACAGAATGCACATCCTAGCATCTACAGATTGATCTTGTGGCGCGATGATTGAAGAACGTGCACATTAGAGTAGAATTCTTCTATTCGAAGACGTGCCCTCATTGCCTGCCTGCCAAGAAGATGCTCTATGAAATAGTCAAGGACTTGGAAAAGACCGTTGAAATAGAGGAAATCGATGCGTGGTCAGAGAAAGGCGGACCATTGGCAGAGAAATATCACGTCCAAGTAGTCCCGACCATCGTTGTGAATGGGGTGAAGCGTGCGCAAGGAACCTTGAGTAGAGGACAACTCATATCGGTCATGAGGGAGGCCCTCCAGCGGCAAGGCCACTAGTCCGGGAAGTTCAAAGAACATTTCTTCGTCGAGTTTCGATGTAGCACAGTGACTCAAACAGGACCTTCGCAGCCTGTACTGCTGTCACACCTGTGTCATAGTGCGGAGTGACCTCGGTCACGTCGATGCCGACCACATTCTTCCTGCAGACCTCTTGGAGTAGCGACAGAAGCATGTTCGGCGATAAGCCGTCGGCTTCTGGGTTGCCGACTGCGGGAGCATATGCGGGATCTAGAACGTCCATATCCACCGTCACGTAAAGGTCACGGCATCCATCGAGCTTCTTTCGCAACACATCAAGGCTATTCCCGACTGTCCTTCTGTGCAGATCCATAGCCGAGATGTTTGAGATGCGGTTGGCCTTTGAAAACTCCAACTCTTCTTTGCACACTGCCCGTGTTCCGATTTGCACTATCCGATCTGGGCCAACGTGTTCTGAGATTCTTCTCATGACTGATGCGTGAGAAAGAGGATTACCGTTGTATTCATTTCTGAGGTCCATGTGCGCATCGAAGCCCACAACGTCAGTGCTGACGACGCCTCTCACTCCCCCCAGAGAAACTGTATGCTCTCCTCCCAAGATTACTGGGATCTTGCTGTCTGACACAATCTGACGGACCACCAACCGGACGCGCTCAATCGTTTCGTTGGGATTGTCAGTCAGATTCACATCTCCTGCATCACATATTCCTAGATCCTCTACGTCCATTGCCGCTCTCATGCTGTAGGTTTCTATGTTGGCTGAGGCTTCTCTTATTGCTGAAGGGGCGAATCTCGACCCTGATCTATATGTGCTAGTTCGATCGTATGGAACGCCTATGACCACGTATGCAGCGTCTTTGTAAGGAGAGCTTCGACCTGAAAACACACACGGTTGCGACACGTGAAGACGCAGGTGACTCAAATCACTTTCGCTCATATGACTCTCCTATGCCAGCAACAATAGATTTATGTTATGTTCTTCTGGTTATTAGCGGAAAAAGGTGAGCTTGCATAGCAGCACAGACGACGAAGATCATGCGCCCCTTTGCCTCATGGTTTGCCTCGGGCTACTTCGTAGCTGTTGCGCTTTACTCGTTTGGCTTCGTCTTTCTGTACGATCCATATTGCCTGCCGCTCTACGTTCAGGCATGTTTCGCCCTTGCATCGGGGATTGGGGTATTCATGATGAAACGTTGGTCCCTGTGGTTCTCAGCCATATCTGTCCCGGTAATCTTTGCAGTAGAACTGTCCACACTGAATTTCTCGACTGGTGTTACCGGATTCAATCCGAACTGGAGCATATTGATCGTTAACGCATCGTATCTACTCATTGTGATCTTCGCGGCCTTCGCAAGTCTTCTTCTGATCGACAAACGCCGCGAGTTCAAGTGACGCCGTTCGATAGGAATTGCCGCAGTTAATCGAGTACGCCTTTGACCCATTGACTGGTCAGGCACTGGTCAGACGTCTCATCCTTGCATTCGAGTACCTGTCTATCAAGCCAAACTTGGGGGTTCTGCGAAATGCAGATCTTCTTCCCGTCAGGCCGTCAATGACTGCAAGAGCGCCGGCCCATGAAACGATGTATCCAACGATACCTAGGTAGACCAAGTCGAATGCTCGGCGTGGGCTGATCTTCTCCATTTTTCTCAGCTCTGCTATGGCTAGCCCGTAGACTAATACCGGCGCAGCATAGATGGGAACGGAAGCCATGATCGCCACGGGGGCGACGCTGCATTTCCAATAGTCGTACAATAGAAAAGACCAAGGAAAGATTAGGTAGTAGGGAATCGCTAGGAAGAACCCCACAACACCTAGGACAAAGATGAAGTAGCATGCTAGTTGGAAGAGGCACTCTACCTTCTGGAAAAGTGTCAAGCTTTCGTGATAGAGAATGGTTCTCCAGTATTTTCTGAAGCATTCACTAAATCCCTTTGCCCATCTCATTTGCTGTCTCACGAACACTGAGAGGGTCGGAGGAACTTCTCCTGAGCACACTACCTGGGGCACGTAGATATGCTTCCAGCCTGCAAGCTGGAGTCTCATGGATAGATCTAAGTCCTCAACTAGTGTGTCGGCAGACCACCCTCCAGCAGCTTCGATGGCCTCTCTTCTGAAAACTCCGCTTGTGCCTAGGAAATGTGGAAGGAGATTTGCAGCGAATCTTGCTCTCTGTTCTACAAGAAAATATCCATCTATGGCGAGTGAGACCGCTTTAGTTACCCATGTTGAATGAGAGTTCAGGTGACCCACCCTTGCCTGAACAAACGCAACCTCATCACTGACGTACAAGTAGGGAATCATGCGCTTCAGGAAACTAGGGGGAGGGACATAGTCAGCGTCGAATATGGCGATGAAATCGCCTTGGCTTCTGCTCAGTGCCTCTTGAAGAGCCCCTGCCTTGAACCCCTCCCTAGAATGTCTGCGGATCATCTTAACCAGGTCTGGAAAGCGTGCAGAATACGCCTTGACGATTTCTGTGGTGTCGTCAGTTGAATCATCGATGACCAAAATCTCAAGCTTCTCTCGCGGATAGTCTAAGTTGATACAAGAGTCTAGTAGTCGGGAAACAACAGATCTTTCGTTGTAGATTGGAAGATGGATCGAAACCGTAGGCCATTCGTGAACGACTGGCGGCGAAGGAAGCTTGGCCTTCTTTCCAATCGATATTACTGCAAGAATACACCAGTTGACTGCGTATATTCCTACCATGACCGTTATCGCTGTCGTCAAGATCAGCAACATCTGCTGAATCAGCGAAAACTGCGCCAAGGCTAGGAACATATGCGGCCCGCCTATCTACCATCCAACCATTGTGATTCGAAAATAAGCCTTGCGGGTTCTTCTCTGATGCCATAATTGTCTCGGCATCGAGTTGGGGAAAATCATATACTGAGGTTGTTACCAGTGGTAACTTGGAATGGTTGCAAAATTGAGGTGGACCAATTGCGCCTTCGACATGCTCTGCCCGATATGTGGCGTCAAGGTTCCGAAGGCGCCAGCAGCCACCGTCGTTTCATTTGACCGACCGCTCTGCGACGGTTGCCATCAGAAACATGCATCAAAACAACATCAAGCCCTCCAAAATTTCTACTAGAAACATCCTGACTTTCCAAAGAACGGCGACTATCGCTCAGCAATCTACGACCTTGAGCAGTTGACTGGGCAGCGGATCTATGTTCCGCGGGAATACGGAAGGTGATTGCCGGTTAAAGATCTCTCTTGCACTATGCCCAAGATCTGCGTGCCGCCATTCGCAGAGCGAACCGTGTGCTATGTCCTCAGGAATTCAACGGCGTTTACCCACGGTAACGGAAGAAGGAACCTAGGCGGGAGGGGTGACTATTGTGGTTTTGGGGGTAAGGGGTTTGCGCATCGCTTGAATTCGCTTATTTCACTCCAACCCTTTAGTTCTAGAACGATAATGTTACTCCGTCGTATGACAGGTAGACTCCCAACTCAAATCTAAAGAATTTGCTTGATAGAATTACCTCGTAGTTTCTGTATGCTGGAAGCCAGAAGGTCGTCTGATACTTATGTGATAGAGTATTGTTCATAAGACATAGTGTTTGATTTTGAGTTTCGTATGTTCTTTCATCAATGGCGGCTGCATATATTGGAGTGTGCCATAAAAGCGGTGTAGTGAAAACAACCACGAGACGAAATTTCGGAGAAATGCCGTGGACAGGCAAACCCCCCAAAACAATAAGCATTAATACCGAGGCAGCTAACAGCCTCATTTTCTCACCTAATGATCATCTCTCGAATACTCCAATGTCGCCTTCTTCCCATTTCACTCCACCATTGGAACAGGCGCAGGCTGATCGCGAGACCGATGTTCACTCTCAACACGCCATTCGCCAGTATACCATCCACCGTTCTCTTGAGGCAGGCGGGATCTCCACCGGAGAGCAACGAAATAGAGGGGCTCACTCATGTTTCGTTTCGCCTTATCTGATTGTTCAGACCTTGACGGTTGATTTCTTGGTCCTTGGCGGACCTATGCATCTCCAGAAGCGCGTTCGCGTCCGCACCCTTCCAATCAGGTCTTGCATTCAACCATCGAAGAAAAAGCCATAGCGCATCCGAATACACGGGCCTACTATTTACGCCGACCCGACTCAGCCAAAACGGAACTGGATCTCGCCCGACCGGAGCCATGATACCTCGGAAACCCATTATGGCATCAGTATTATATAATCAAGTATGATGCCAGAACAAGCCTTCTGGCATGAGAATCGTTCTGAATATTTGGCTGAACGTTTCAACGTCACTAGCCTCGTCTTCATGCAGGATCCCATGTACCATGCCCCTAGCTGAGAGTCTGCTTTGACTGTGCTGCCTGCCCATGTCTCTTCTCCGTGAAACACATGGGGCAGGAGATCATGGGCCTGCGACCTCTAGCCTTGACGATGACTAGCTCGAACCCGCACTTGGAGCAAGACTTCCTCGACAACGTTAGCCCGCCGATCTGCGGCAGAGGCAGAGAGAACGTACAACCTTTCTCCCATCTTCCTGTACATCCGATGAAGCGTTTTCCTGTCCTACTATTTCGAACGACGACTAGTCTTGAACCACACCGCGGACATGGAGAGAGAAGGGTGATTTGCGCTAACCTTGTTTCTCTGATAGTCTTTCCGAGTTCGGTGCCCACTTCGGAGATTCTGGCTTGAAGTTCATCTATGACTGGCCTCAGATGTTCAATCGCTTCTACTAGTACGTGTTCTCTTTGCTCTTTACCGTACTCAATGCTCTGCATCTTTTCCTCAAGTTCACGTGTCAAGCCTGTCTCGACGACTTTCGGACAATATTTCTTCAAGACTTCGATTACATTGAAGGCCAATGGAGTCGGAGTCATTCTCTCTCCAACTATGTAGCCTCGGTCGTACAGCGTGTCGATTATGTCGGCTCGCGTTGCCTTCGTTCCGATGTTCTCCTTTTCCATCAGCTTAAGGAGGCTGCTTGGATTGAATCGTGACGGAGGCTGAGTGAACCTGTCTGTGCTCACGATACGCACAATGCCAACGGTCTGGCCGATGCTCAATGATGGAAGATGTATCTCCTCAAAGTCAGCATATGGCTCATAGAGATCGATCCATCCGCTAGTCAGGATATGGATTCCCTTGAGGTAGAAGACGTGCCCTTTGACAGAAACCGACACCTTCTCGCTTTGCCTGATCGCCGGTTCTCCAAACGTCGCTACAAACCGGCGCACAATGAGGTCGTAGACCTTCCGTTCACGCGACTCCAACACACGAGTGGGCATGTTTCCTGTAGGATATATTGCTGGGTGAGCCGGATCGAATCTTTGACCTTCACTGGGACTGAGTTTGGGCAGACTTAGGAGTCTTGAGATCTTTGCACCGTATTCCTCTAGGGCGCATAGGCTTTCCAGAATCTTACGGTATTCTATGCTGGGAGGCAACTTCTGACTCGATGTTCTTGGATAGCTTATGAGAGTGTCTAAGTAAAGGCGTTCAGCTATTCCAAGAGTGGAGCTGGGTCTGAGTCCAAAGTGTCTGTATGCTTCTGCTTGAAGTGTAGACAAATCGAAGGGGAAAGGTGGATAGATCTCTGACCTGTGGCTCTCGATATCCGTGATCGTTCCGGATTCTCCTGTGCAATCTGCCACCGACTTATCAGCTTCACTCTTTGAGCTTATTCTCTCTTTTTCGTATTGCGCGTCAATCGTACTGTTACCTACTTTGATGACGGTTTCTATGGTCCAATATGGAACGGGAACAAAGCAGTTGATCTCTTCTTCGCGATCCACAACGAATCTGAGGGTTGGGCCTTGAACCCGTCCAGTGCTCAGGGTAGAGTAGACCTTGCCATGTTCATGCGCGGAATCAGTGAGTGCACGTGATAAGTTGATGCCGTACACCCAGTCTATCTCGTGCCGGCACATTCCAGCGTTGACTAGAGCGAGATCAAGGTCTATTGACGAGTTAGCATAGGCTTCTTGGAGTTCCTTTGTTGTCAAAGTACTAAATTTCATTCTCTTGGCGTTTCGATCGGCGCCGTTGCAAGCATACTTGAGAACCATGGCCCCGATTACTGAGCCTTCGATGTCATAATCGCAGGCGTTCACGAAGCAATCGGCTTCCCGCGATACTTGACGAATCTGCTCTATCCAAGTCCGCAGCCGCTCTTGACGACGCTCAATCACATATCTAGGCTTCCAAGCAAGGTCCCAAACGGGATATGCCTTTCGAGTTACTCCTTTCTTCTGGTCGACAGAGTAGAGGTGCCCGAGAGCCGAGCATACGAAGATTTTCTCGCCAGGCCTAGCGACTTCGTAGATCGGAACGCCTTTCTTACTGCGTCTGATAACCTGACTCCTATCGCTCAAAGACTCTGCTATCCGCTGCGCAGCATCTGGCTTCTCGCAGATGATCAGAGTTGTTGTCACATCAATCTACTTCTACATGGGGTTCTTTTCTAGGTAGGTGCTTGACTACAGATTGCGAAGGGCACGCTGCCTTGGAACTCCGGGCCACGATACCTATCCAAGAGTCACGGACGAATCGGTTCTGATGCCAATACATTTGCTCTGGCGGTCACCAGCAATCTTTGCTAGCTTGGGCTTAAGATTGTGAAAAACTGAACGGCGCTCCTGTACTCATTCGATTCAGCGAACAGCGCGTAGGAGCGGATGCTCTGGGCTCTCGGTCCAACTATCGTGATCTGGAAGTAGGCACCGCTTCCAGTTGGAATCACGCTTGGGATCGAGTAGAAGCATTCGGCGTGAACCACCCTGCCCTTTTCGTCGTAGAATGTGCCTATGACTCTTACCCCCCCTGCCCACCGCTTCCCGTTGTTCTTGACCCATCCTACTGCGCGCAACTGTAGGAACTTCGTTGTGTAAGCCTGAAACAGCTCCAGCTGTTCCTCCAGCCTCTCTGCCGTGGCTTTGTACTGGAGGGTCAGGACCAACGTGCCAGACTTGCTCATCACGAGTTCGAACGGGGCCTTCTGTCCAGGTTCGAGTATGTTGGACATGAGCTGTATGCTCTGCCTCTCTACGAGGTGATTGGTTGCGTTATACAAGGAGCCATTGACGAATATCGACATCAGGTTGACGTCACCTATGTTCACAACTTCCCCGAGGACATGGAGCAGTTTTGATGAATCTATGTGGGTGCCCGTATTCACGATCTTGGCCGTTGGTTCAGCGCGAACCCAACTCACATTCTGAAGAAGGACTAGAATTGGAAGCGCTACTACCAGCATTAGCGGTAAGAATTTTCTCCAGCGAACGAGAAATCCGCGAATATGTCTCACGCCGCTCTTGCCTCGTACTGTCAGCCTACGCCCAAGACATCACTCGTTCGCACACTCAGGGTTTAAGGTTTAAGATTAGCAAGCCGAAGCCCGGGGAATTGCTTCTCCGAGCCCGAACTCATTAGATCTCATACTTTGTCGGGAAGTGGCTTTCGAGTCTTCTGAGATCCTCGACATCTGCGATGTCGTAGTACTTCGTTTCGCTTAGATAGCCGTGTAGGCGCTTGCCCTTCCTTATCAGCAGAGGGAAGGTGTCTCTCTCTAGGCTCACCGGGCGGCCAGGTTTGATGTAAGAGAAGACCTCTGGTTCAAGAGTGTACAACCCTATGTTCATAATGAGCTTCAGCTGAGGCTTCTCCCTCCATTCGGCTATACGTTCTGAGCTTGAAAGTGTGACTATCCCGTATTTTATCGGCACTTGATAGTGCCTGAGCGCAACCGTCCCGATACCAGCCATTCTAGTATGGAAGGCGACCAACTTTCTCACGTTGACATCGATCAGTATGTCACCGTTCATAGCTAGGAAGGTCTCGGAGACGTAGGCCTCGGCCGTCTTGAGCTGGCCAGCTGTGCCGAGAGGCTTCTTCGCGCGAGCGTAATGGATGTCGACATCGAACTCTGAGCCATCGCCAAAGTAGTCCTCTATTTGTTTGCCATGGTATGCAGTCGCCACCACAAGCTCTCTTATCCCATTCTTCTTGAGGTAGTCGATGATATGTTCAAGGATCGGCCTGTCGCCGACTGGGAGCATGGCTTTTGGGGTGATGTAGGTGTAAGGCCTGAGGCGGCTTCCCATACCGCCAGCCAGTATCACTGCCTTCAGCTCATTTCACGCTCCTTGAACCACTTGATAGTGCTCTGTAACCCGTTCCCTAGGCTGGTCTTCGCTTGGAAACCCAGAATCCTGTTGGCTTTTCTCGTATCTGGAAGCCTCCGCCTTGGGTCAGCGGTCAGAGGCTCCACATGAACCGGCGTCAACTGACCAGCCATACCAGCCAACTCGATAATTGTCTTAGCGAGCTCGAGGATAGTGATTTCATCCCCAGAGCCTATGTTCAGGATCTGGCCGGCTGCCTGCTCCTTTTCCCCGGCGAGGACTGTTCCCTCGATAGCATCGTCCACGTACACGAAGGACCGCGTCTGCTTCCCATCTCCATGGATTGTAGGTGCCTCGCCTCGAAGGACGCTCTTAACGAAAATCGCTATCACCTGGCCGTAAGGGGTGCCGATCAGCCTCGGACCGTACCCATTGAAGTACCTGAGAATTACTGTCTGGAGCCCATACTTGGCACCAAAGGTCAGGCAAAGGTGCTCTCCAAAGAGTTTGCTTGTGGCGTATGACCACCTGCTCTCCGTGGGCGGATCGAGGTTCAATCGCTCGTCCTCAGGTGTGGGGAACCGGCTCGGATGTCCGTACACCTCTGACGACGAAGCGAACACGACCTTGTGAACATTCGCCTCGCTTGCGGCTTGAAGCACGTTCTTGGTCCCTGTTCCGTTCACATCAAGAACCTTCACAGGCTCCTCGTAGAAGTAACGGGTCCCGTTTATGGCCGCCATGTGGAACACAGTGTCGACACCATCCATATGTTTGCGGAGCGCTGCTAGGTCTAGGATGTCGCCCTCACGAAAGCTGAAATGCCGGCTTTCAAAATGCTGCGCAATATTGCTTTTCGATCCTCTGAACAGATTGTCGAAGACTATTACGTCCAGACCCATGCTCATTAGCTTATCCACGAGATGAGAGCCTAGGAAACCTGCCCCGCCAGTGACCAACACCTTGTTCAATTAGCCACCTCCAAACGCGTCGCCCTTCCTACTCCCCTGAAGACAAAGCCTGCTACCATCGCCTCTGTAGGATTGAATACGTTGCGCCCGTCAACGAGGGCGGCCGGTCTGTTGGCGCGCTTAATCAGCTCCTCTGGAATCATTCCCCTCAGCGGCATATGATCGGCCGTCACGATGAGGCAGTCGGCACCCACCGCCGCTTCAAGGGGATCTCTCTTAACCTCGAGCGAGCCGAATGACTCGCGAATCTTCTCGTCGCTAACGTAGGGGTCGTACGCAACAACCCGAGCACCCATCTTTCTGAGGGCAAAGATAATTTGTCTCGCCACCGACTCTCGAACATCGTCAGTCTCACCCTTGTATGCAAGGCCCATAACGCTGATCCTTGAGCCTGCGATCCTCTTGCCCAGTTCTTGAAACGCCGACCTCACGAGACCGACTGTGTGCGTCGGCATACTCCTGTTTGTTCGTCCACCCTCAATGATCAGCCTCGCATGCAAGCCCTTCTTCGTAGCCAGATAAGCCAACATCATTGGATCCTTCGTCAGACAGCTTCCCCCCACGCCACAGCCGGGCATGAGAATCCTCGTCCTTGGACCTTGATTCGCGACATTGATTGTTTTGAATACATCCATGCCAAGGGCTTCGCAGATCAGAGCGAGCTCGTTGGCCAGCGCTATGTTCAAGTTTCTATAGACATTGTCACAGATCTTGGCCATTTCTGCGATCGCGAACTGAACGGCTCCTACAGTCTCGCCTCCCAAGAAAACGAAGAAGGCTTGTGCGATTCTGAAGCTGAGTTCGTCCTCGGCACCGATGATATGCGGCACCTTCTCGATCTCCTCGAGCGCTTTTCCCTCCACCAGTCTCTCGGGGCAGTAAGTTAGAGCGAAGTCGATCCCGGCCCGAAGCCCAGATGCCCCTTCAAGTTGTGGTTTGATCTTGGCTTTAGTCGTTCCTGGCGGAACCGTGCTTCGAATCATCACAGCTTTTCCGGGAGCAAGGGCTTGGCCGATCGAGGCTGACGCCTGCGTCAGGTCCTTGAGCAAGGGCTTCCCTCTCGGATCGACTGGTGTCCCAACACATACTATGATCAGATCGCCATCTGCTGATGCTTCACTCAAATCGGTGCTGAGATATAGGTTCCTACTATGAACCTCTTTGAAGAGTACGCTAAGGCCAGGCTCGTGAATCGGAAGTCTGCCCTTTGCCAGATTCTCCACGATGTCTCTCCTCTTGTCTACTCCGATTACGTGGGCGCCTTTCTTTGCGAGAAGAGCTGCCAAGGGTAGCCCGACGTAGCCGAGTCCCACTACAACGACCTTGAGTTTTCCAGAACGCAGTCCTTCGCCAATTTCGCTTGGTGTCAGGGCGCGAAGGTCAGTCACTTCTTGTCACATTCTAATGAGTTCGATGCGCGGACATTAAAGCATATGCGCAACCACCGTCGATACCACGTTCCTCGCTGAGTCTAATCCAGCAGTGCCCGGTGGGGGCGGGCCAAGGATGAGAAGGCATATTTCATATCTTACTAGATTGATTGAGCACCTACGAGGCCGGTGTGAGAATGGATTCTGGAAGCCGCATCTTGGTCACCGGTGGAGCGGGGTTCATCGGATCGGCCACAGTGGACCTCCTACTTGAGAAGGGGTACGATGTTACGGTCCTTGACAACCTTGACCCTCAGGTTCACCGAAGCAGCAGACCAGAGAACCTCAACCCAAACTCGACCCTCGTGGTCGGGGACGTTAGGGACCAAGGAACCGTAGATAAGGTGGTCAAAGAGGCAGACGCAGTGATCCATCTCGCCGCGGCTGT
>Ga0315309_1000108_pt1 | contig 47490 bp, 54 predicted proteins | sample TDP4_MG_FD_203080 | JGI IMG/M metagenome (GOLD analysis project Ga0315309, IMG submission 203080) | Freshwater sediment microbial communities from Lake Towuti, South Sulawesi, Indonesia - TDP4 | ecosystem: Environmental > Aquatic > Freshwater > Lake > Sediment | place: Indonesia: South Sulawesi... | reverse complement strand
GGATATCGACAGATCATGGATAAAACTTGCATCAATGGGCCCCAAGCTGTGTCTATTTAGCGAGTTCGACAGGTTCAATACGCCTATCGTTTCATGACTTATCGAACGTGAAGCAATACGCTGTGCCTTGGATAGGTCACCTGATTCGATTCAGTCTCCGTTCCTTGTCTTCGCGATCCTCCCATCTTCAACGACTAAAACGCCGTCCTTGATAACTTTGGAAACTAGGTTTACACCCAAATGCTGTAGCAGGAATCGGTAGTCTGAAGCATCGAAGATGATGAGGTCGGCTTTCTTCCCAAGCTCAATTGATCCTATTTCCTGCTCTCTTCTAAGGGCCCTCGCAGCTGTCAATGTCAACCCCCTCAACGCCTCAACTACAGGAATCTTCATCCCATAGCACGATAGCGCCAAGACGAACTGCAGACTTTGGGTCGGGCAACTAGGGTTGAAGTCAGACGCCAACGCAAAGGGCAACTTGCACTCCAAAACGGCTGCAGCATCCGCAAAGCGGCTCTCCATCAGAGTCAAAGTGGCTGCAGGTAGAAACACGGGGATAACATTGGCTCTTGCCAATTGAACCAAGCCTTCTGAAGTAGTATGTAGCAGGTGTTCGGCTGAAACAACACCTAGCTCGACAGCCAGCCTTGAGGCGCCGATACTGGCGAACTCGTCGGCGTGGATCTTTGGAAGAAGACCATGCTCAAGGCCGGCGAGCAAGATTTTTCTTGCTTGCTCCACAGAGAAAACTCCCTCATCGCAAAAAACATCACAGAACTCAGCAAGTCGGTTTCTCGCAACCTGCGGAATCATCTCCGTCGTAACAAGCTTGACGTATTCATCGGGTGTGTCCTTGTATTCGGGAGGAATTGTGTGGGCTCCCATAAAAGTCGGAACAATGTCAACTGGATGCCGTCCGTCAAGATCCTTAACCGCATGAAGTATCTTGAGTTCGTCATCAACCGTCAGTCCGTATCCACTCTTCGCCTCCACCGTTGTCGTCCCATGAAGCATCATATTGTCCAGAACTCGCTTGCCCTGCTCTACGAGTTTCTCTTTCGAGCTTGCCCTCGTGTCGTACATCGTCTTGAGGATGCCGCCGCCCGACTTCAGTATGTCCATGTAGCTGGCACCGGCGATCCTCATGTCAAGTTCCCGCTCGCGGGAACCCGCAAATATGAGGTGAGTATGGCAATCGACTAGTCCAGGAGTCACTATCTGTCCAGCCACATCAACAGTCTGGCTGGCTTCGAACCTTGCCCTGAGTTCTTCAGTCTTTCCAACCCCGACAATTTCTGCCTGACTGATCGCGACGGCTCCGTTCGGTACTATCATGCGATCTTGCGGGAGCTTCTCTGAGAACGTCAGTACTTGACTGGCATTTTCTAAGAGCGTATCGACGCGGATTCGAGGCAGAGGTGACCCCTCACCAGCGTTTGGTCTTTACCGCCTTCGTGATTGCGGTTTCAAGAATCTTCGTATCCGCTAAGTTGCTCAGTCGCAGATAGAAGCTCGCAGCGTCAATTATGGCTTTGACAGGGATCACTCCATTTATCTCCGATCCAGTGATTGGCACATTGTATCTATCAGCCTCGACCTTGAGAAGCTCAAAAACCCGGTGAAGAGGGGTATTCTCGAAGCCGTAGATACTCATTCCAATCTGGACTTCTCTCCTTTGAGGAATCTCCGCGGCCATAGCTCTAACAAAGGCTAGCCCGCCTTTCTTCCCGTGAAGCGCCCTCGCGATCCTCTTACCGATCTCAATGTCTGTCGTCCCTAGGTTCACATTGAAACCAACCATCACGTTACGAGCACCTGCTATCGTCGCTCCAGCCGTTGGATGAGGCTTCGCCGGGCCATAATCCGGCTTTCTCTCAGGCCTCCGAATCATTTCGCTCAGATTTTCATATTCGCCCTGCCTTATCCAGTCTATATCCCGACGCTCCGGCGACAAGGCAGCCTCACCATAGAGATAGACCGGGACTCCCAGTTCATCTGCTAAAGTCTTCCCATACTGTCCTGACAGAGAGATGCAGTCACTCATTGTCGCATTCTCGACTGGAACAAAGGGGACCACATCAACTGCGCCCAGTCGGGGATGCTGTCCTTTATGCCTATTCATGTCAATCAGCTGAATCGCCTTGGCGCTGGCGCTCAGAACAGCCCGCACCACGGCCTCCTTCGTTCCAATAATAGTAACTACAAGCCTGTTGTAGTAGTCGTCAAACGAATGATCAAGAAGATAGACTGAGGGAACACTCTCCATCTCGCCTAGTATTTCCTTCACCACCTTCGGATCTGAAGTGCTGAAGTTGGGAACACACTCAATTGTTTCCTTCAGAGGCCAGTAGGAGGACAAGGCACCCACCAACACAGAGTAGCACAGACTGGCTTTTCATGCTTGCCATCGCGAGCATCAGAAGCACTCCTCACCCATTTTCCTGCCCTTTGTTTGAAACCATTAAATATCTTGAACGCGAATCTCCGAACGATTCATGCGAAAACCTCATAGAGGACTTGAACAGCTCGCAGACTAGAGGACTGCGCATTGTACGCTCTCCAGTGGTTCGTTGGATTCGACTCAGCCATGCAGATTGTGGACGCTACCATTGCCTTCGCCATAGGCTACTACGCGCTCAAGGGCTATAGATTGGTCAAGGAAAGGACACTGTTCTTTCTCCATTTCAGCTTCGTCCTGCTCGGAGTAGGGTTGCTTGTTGACGGTATAGTTACGATTCCAGTGTTTGCTTTCCGCGGGCTGTCGCCAATTACTGCGGTCAGCTATCTTCTACGAATCACGGCTGAGATTGCTGCCTATGCTGTATTACTGTTCGCCTACGTAAGACAGACGAGAAGTTTGATGGCGGGGACAACTCTGTCAGCCATGCTTCTGTACTATCATCCATTGCCTGAGATAGTTGTGTTCTTTCTCGTCGCCTACTTAGCAGCTCAAGCAGCGATGAACTATAGCGTCAAGAAGGAACGAAACTCGCTTCTTGTCTTCATCGGGTTCGTTCTCCTGTCGGTGAGCCACATGTTCTTCATTCTTCCGCCAATCCTCGGGCTCTTCTTCGTAATGGCTCATGTGAGCCAACTCTTCGGATTCGTCGCTTTTCTCACAATGCTCTTAAGAGTGGCTAGGGTCAAATGACCGAGAGGACATCCAAGTATCGATCACAGATAAGGATCTTTGCAGACATACTTCACGCAATCGAAAGAGAGAAAGGAAACGCGAAACCAACCCATATCCTCTACGGAGCAAATCTGTCACACGACCGACTCGTAAAATATCTTACTCAACTCAAAGACTCGGGGCTCATACAGGAAACCGGGGCTAGCGACAGAACGTCCTATTCGCTCACGGACAAAGGAGTGGAGTTCCTCAAAGAGTTCAGAAAAGTATCACAGTTCGCAGAAGCCTTCGGATTTGTTATCTGACCACTGCCTGCCTTTATCACTAACTCCTGCCTCAAGAACGTCCAACTCAACGACAGAGGTTGAGTCGGCGGCCGAGCCGTCGGAGCAAACCGTTGAAGCGCATGTTGAGGATCCACAACATCCTAGACAACCCTTCTCTTGCGAGGTAATGCCTCTGGAAAAACCGTAGGCGACGGATACGATGAAAGGTAGTCAGTGGAGATGCATCACGACATCGGGCAGAGCCCTTCCGTGCAGGTCAGTCCACATCATCCATCAGTTTTGATAGGTTATCTCTCTACTTAAGTATGGCTTTTGACATGTGTCGTCTTGGTTGGAATTGCCTACCGATTCCTATTTGCGGGCGCGGATTGAGCGCTGTCTTTCTGTTTTGGATTGTGAGGGGGCGAGGCGTTTTGATCGTGAGAATGTTAATCAGAATTTGGCTTTGAATACGCGGAGGAATTATCTTCAGAGGCTTTTGGAGTTCAGCACTGCGGCTCGTAGGATGTTTCCTCGTAGGGGCTTGTTGGATCTTGATTATGATGGGGTTTCTAGGGTTCTTGATGCGTTGAAGCAGGGCAAGGTCTCGACGAATAGCAGGCCTCCCAGGCCCGTCAGCAATAGGACGCATGAGTATCATGTAGTGACTTTGAAGAAGTTCTTCGCCGTGAATGGTCGGAAGAGTTTGGCGAAGAGGTTGAAGACGCCTACCGGGGGAAAGAACAGAGAGGACAGGCCGGTCATCCCTGAAGAAGACATCGCCAGAATGATTTCTCTGGCCCCCACCCTTCTTGAGAGGCTGATTGTTGAACTCCTCAATGATACCGGGGCCAGGGTGAGTGAGATCGCAGATCTCCGACTGAAAGATGTCAGGCGAGACGAATACAGCTACGTTCTAACACTTCGTGGCAAGACGAAGACTAGGAATGTGCGTGCCTTCACTGCTGGACCGGACCTCACAGCATGCATCAACCAGCATCCGCGCAGAGAAGATGGAGAAGCTATACTCCTCCTTAACGACCGCGACAAGGAACCGTTAGGAGACTTGGGCCTGTATAGGATTGTGGTTGGGCTGTCAGAGAAGACCTTGGGCAAGCGGTATCACCCTCACATGTTCAGGCGAACAACCGCTACTCGATATGCCAAGCAACTCACAGAGTACGAGATGAAGCTGATGTTCGGCTGGAAGAGAAGCGAGAGCGCCACTCCCTACGTCCAACTCTCAATGCGAGACATAGACAGCAAGATCCTCGCCCTCCACGGCGTGAAGGTACCTAAGACCGAAATGCCCGTCACCATCTCCGTCACAGTGTGCCCACACTGCAGAGAGGAGAATCCGCCGTTCGCTGTCTACTGCCAGGGATGCGGAAAGCCTCTAGCGGTCAGCGAAGAGAAGAGGCGCGAGAACTTGGAACGGATGGAGAAGATAGAGAGGGAGCTTTTGGAGATGAGACGGGGATGGCTAGAGCTCAAGCAGATCCTCGACAAGCAAGCAAACGGCACCGTTCAGAACAAGAGATTAGCACCATATGTTTCCCACTCATAATCGCTAGATCCCCCAGAGCTTCCGCTAAGCGCGAAGGCGATGCGAGAAAGCAGTAGGCTACGCGGATTGGACGAGTAATGCCTCGTAGAGAGCCTGGTCAGGCTTGCCTGTCTCTCGAAAAACAGGATCCAGCATGAGGCACATTACCGGCTCGGAGCCGTCTTCAAAATTGAGGCTTCTCTCGGTTCCGTCTGCCAGTCCTCTAAGCGTGTTCTTCCAAGTGACAATGCTTGAGGTGATTATTCCACGAATGAGGAATTCTCTGCCGAAGCTGCCTCGCACACGCCGCTTCGCGAGAGATGCGCTTGGAATGGGTCGCTCAACGTAGATCTTTCTATATCGATCCTCCACTTCGAGAACCGTTGGAAGAGTTGTGGTTCCAAACTTCACCATGTGAGACACCTATGGGTACTCGTAGACATCTCCGCCCCAAATGTCACTCTGCGCAAGATGTTCGCCTCTCTTGACGCCTTTTTCATCGAACACTTCGATCTTATCGAATGGCATTAAATCTTCGAAGCTTGCGATGTTCAATGTCGCTGTTTCTCCCTCTGCTCCGGACGACGTGCCACACACAGTCGAGCCGTCGACGACCTTGAAGTACCAGCCGGTCTCCAATCTCTTCACGGTGATGATTTCATTCTCCACCATCTTGAAATCGTCGAAGTAGCTTGTCGCGCTGCTCCATGGGCCGTTGTTGTTGTTGAAGTGAGGGTTCGGCATGACGCCTGTTGTCTGCTCATATCCATGGCCGACAATGACGAGGCTGTTTTCATCTATGACCCATGACCCTGGCCTTGCGACTGAAGTGATGAGTGTCCATGTTCGTCCGTCCGCCGACCAGTAGAAATAAACGTAGCCCGTCGTCGCGATGATTTTCAGGTACTTCCAAGTATTCAGGGCATACGAACCGGACTCGACTTGGGTGATGACCCCGTTTATGTCATAGAAGGCTTTGTGCGTGCCATAATCGCTGCGATGCAAACGGATGGCTGCGAAATCGTATAGATTGAACCACAGGGCTAGGCATGCCGTTTCGAGTTCTCCATAGCTTGGATCGGATGTTACTTGATTTGCGCGAACTATCAGGACGGGCGTAGTCTGAGGATCACTGGCTGGGCTAAAGGTGCGTTGCACATGCGCGTAGCTCTCAAGTTGCCTCACGAACTCCAGTCGCTGGTTCTGCTCGGCAATGGTGTTGCCAGCGACTCCTTCCTCGTATGTCCATGCAGGAGAAAGCCCGTTGTCGTCGAAGTTGTCAGCGGTGATTTTGCCGTAGTGCGTCCGCTCCAAAACGGCGTAAGGCTTGATCAGTTGAAGGTTGCTCTGAATCGCGTCGACGATATCGGTTAGGGATACGAGGCGGTTGGTGAGCTGGAGCAGCAACCTGTCGCCGTCTACGCCGTAGTCGTATTGGGCCGCTTTCACGTTGAAGACCCCGTCGATGCCCATGCTTGCTGAAACAAACCTCGCGATGTCTCCGATCTCGATAGGCTCCGGTTCGCAGTCAATTGTGATGTTGCGGGCTGGCTCGCAGTAATTCGCAAGGAGGTGGCGGGCGCGAAGGTCCGCCTGATCCGCAGTCGTCCATTGATTCTCAACAATCGTCTTAGTTCGAAATCCATATTTTGCCGCACTCTCTTCATCTGAAACAATCGCGACAATAGCGTTTCCACGCTCATCTTCTCCCCCCTTCAGCACGATGCAAGTCGCTACGTCTCGGAAATCCTCCGTGTAGGAGGCGACGTAGCAGTCTTCCCCTTCAGTGAATGTCAACATTCTTTCTCATCGCACATGAAGGGTTCGGCTAGCATCGACAAGCAAAAGAGCGCCGCCGAGTCGAGCCAATGTCTGAATCAAATCGAAGGCGTTTATGTCGGTGGCTTTGAACGTGACTTTGTAAAGGTCGAGAGCGGGGGCAACGGTTCCAAGGAGGACTTGCTTGTGGGGCGCAATGTAGCTCGTGTGAATGGCCTCGATGGCCGTCTTTATGCCCTGAGCTTCATATGAAGCCTGCGCGATGTTGCATCTCATCAAATGCAGGACCATGTTCCGTCCGTGAAAGGATATCATTAGATCCGGCGCGATACTTTTCGTTATTGCCTCTACGCGCCCCGCAAACATTTTCACTCCTTTCCGGTATATCGTGAAATCGTAGAAACCCGCGATCGCGGCAGCTTCATCTCCCGTATGAACAGTGGCCGAGTTATCCTCGGCAGTTTGAGGAAGAGAGCACACTGTTACTTCATCGAGGAGCTTTCCCTGCACCCAAACCTCATATTCTCTGTCCGCACTCGGGCTCTCTACGGTGTCATGCACGTTGACTTCCAAAGTGGCATACGTCTTAGGGTATGAGGTATCACCCGCGAAGGAGGCTTTGATGACCGCAAAACCAAGCGACGCTGCCGTGAGGGTTGTGGAAACCTGCCCGTTCGCGTTCGTATTCCCAGATGTGGGGTTTACGGAGCCGTGAGAAGTTGAAAATGTGATGGGTTTCGTGGCGATTGGGGCGCCGTCTCCATCCTTGAGCGTGAAGGTTGCGACGGCCGAGGTTGGTGCAGCCCCGCCAGTCTTGCGAATTATGTAATTGTCGAGCGAGCCCGAGAGAGATGTGAACATGCTGAAGACTCGGTATTCGTCGCCGCCGAAAAACTCCTGCTCATCCCCCGTCCACTGCAAAATGCCGAGGGCGTTGTAGAGTTTCAGCCTGCCGACGATCGGGTAGGCCTTCGCTGAAATGTCAAGCGTTGCTGTGCCTCCCGACTCTTGCGCTTCGGCCACCAAGCTGTCGGATGTGTCAAAAAGCTTTGCGAGCCATCCTGTCGTCATGCTTGTGACTTTCAGCGTGGTGCTTCTTGCTATGACCAGGTCGTCGAAGCAATGGTTTTGCACATTGTTGGGGGTCGGGGAGATAAGCGCGTATGATTCGACGCCCACATAGAGGTCCTTACTTCCCGCACTCGTGGAAACCGTTGCATCAGCAAAATGCCAGGTGTCCTGCGCGTCGATTGCCTGCTGATTCAGAAAAGTTTGAGTGCCGAGAACAATCTTTCTAGCCAGCGCCATGGTTGCAAGGCCGGCCTTCCACCTATGCCGCACCTGCATTCGGACCGAGGTAACCCCCGAAGGGATAGTCACTGTGCGCTTACGCCTGATGTATCTTCCTGAAGGGAGGTTGTTTGATTCGCCAGCATCCGTTTGCACACTGGCTTGCAATGCGAACATTGAGGAAAAAGCTGGCTTCGTGGCCAGCTCCGTGAAGCTGAGGTTTTCCCACGGCGGTTCCTGCCCCGCTTCGTTTCGCAGGTCCTCCTCTTCCGTCCAATCGGTGAGAGAGCTGAATTTGTCGTGGTAAATCTTACCATTCACAGTCAGACCCAGAATGATTGGCATTTAGCTTCTTCTCCATCTCGCGGCATCCCCGAGTTGACGTGAAATCATCCTCGTCAAATTCTCAAGGTCCTTAACCTCGCCAGTCATGCTTTGAATCGTGATCGTGATGGGAATATGCATCGTCGTCGGTCCAGGGGGCGCTCCACCCCCTTTTGCAGTAAATCCGCCAGCTGCGGGTGAAAGAAAAAGCGCAGTGCCTCCGAAGGCGCCTTCGATTCCGCCCAGCCCTCTCTTTGTTTCAGAGAGAATACCCCGCATACCTTGCCCAGTCGCCTTAACCATGTCGGCCCACATGTCAAGCCAAATGCTCCCCCCGGTCAGTTTCTTCCAGAGATCACCGAAGAAATTTGAAATGGCATCTATGCCCCCTTTCACCGCGTCGAGAATCCCCTTGAAAGCATTCCCTACAATGTCGATCATTTGAGTCCATAGACTGCCGAAGAATTCCAAGAGACCCTTGCCCCACTCTGCGAATGTCGTTGATATTCCACCAAGCCAATTACCAAGACCCTTCACTAACTCATCGAATCCTTTTCCGAACGCTGTGAAAACCGCGGCCATCAAGTCTTGAATGAAGGAGCCGCCGACAAGCCACTTCCAAAAGCCGCCTAGAAGATCCTTGACGGATGTGATGAACCCGCCGATTAGTTCGATTAGTTGCCGGATGATTGGGGCCACAACTTCGACAGTCGCCTTGAATCCTTCCGCGAGCAACTTGATGACAGGCGTGACTAGCTTGATGACCTCGACGAGGCCCTGCAGCGCGGGGACCACAGTGACCTTCAAGATATCTGCGATCAGATTGAAGACTGTGTAGGCGTTCTTTCCTTCCGTGCTTACTCCTGTCAAAGCTTCCCAGATTTTGCCGAAAGCCTCGAAGACGGGCAGAAGCGCCGACCCGATGCCTTTCAAAGCCTCCCAAAGCTCCTTGAAAACAGGCATCACTGATTTCCCGGCTTCGTCTGCGACCGTTGCGAATCCTTTCTGCAGGTCAAGCCAAGCCTTGTTCAATCCCTCCGCCATCTTCTGAACTTCAGGTAGCTCTGTGAATCCTTTCCAAACCTTGCCGAGATCCGTTACGAATTGGTCTGCGCCCAGAACGACTTTGCCCCACATCTCCTGCAGTGAATTCATGACTGGAATTAGGGCGCTCCCGATTTTCTCTTTCAGGTTGTCCATTGCGTTTGCGACTTGCTGCTGCTTCCCTGCGTAGCTCTCCACATCTGCCTGAGCTGCTCCACCGAATTTCTGTGAGATCATTTCCATCGAGGCTGCGAACTCTTTGCCTTTCGGAACGCTTTCATCAAGAATGACACCCATGCTTCTGAGCGGCCGCTCCATACCAATGTAGGCCTTGCCGACCGCATTTGCAGCTTCAGAAAGGCTAACCTGCTTGGCTGCTGCAAGATCCATCGTCTGCGTCATAGCCTTCATTGCTTCATCGAGTTTCATGCCATGATCCATCAGGGTTTTCATGGCTTGCGCGACTTGCTCATCGCTGAAGCGCGACATCTTCTCTGCGCTTAACGCGAAAGCCTCGACTTGTCCTCGCACCGACTCCCAACTGGTCCCTGATCGCTCAACTGTTGCTGCAAGCCTCATCCAAACTTCCTCACTCTGCGTCGCAGACTTGAAGCAATCCTGCAGGCCCTTCACGACTTCCCCGATGGCGGCACTACAGGCCCCCATTACGCCTGCGCCCGCAAATCCGGAGATCACGTTGCCAAGACTCGTGAAGCCTCCTCCAAGATCCCCGATCACGCCTGAGAAAACTCCGAGGCTGGCGCGAACCTTATCCATGGCGCTGGATGCTTCGTCTACGCCTTTGATTGCAACAACAACTTCGCCTGAAACGCTCATTTGACTGCCTCCTTCACGGCCTTCCATCCCGCCTCAGTCAGTTCATCTCGGTAGGCTTCGAGAGCTGGACGAATGAAAGGGCGAGCGGCCATGAATCTTGTACCCATTTCCACGAAGACCGAATAGTCAGCGTAGGCCCCAAATTCAAAGTCGAGTAGGCCAACCGCCTTGAAGCTGATTGTTGAAGCCAGATAGCCAGTCCTCTTTGGGCAGATATCGAACGAGTAATTGCGCATGATTCCGCCGACTGTTTGAAGTTGCTGTGAGAAAGATTCTTTCAGTCGCACCGCTATCCGTTCGAGCATCGGGGTAGCAGTGTCCTTGACGATGCGGACTGAGAAGCTCATCTTCTTCGACCTTTCATGGATCTTGCTGTCTGTTTGATTTGATGACCCATAGCATGAAGCAAGAACAGCGCTTGGTTCAGCGGGATCCTAGCAACTTCTGATGGTGTCCTGTGAAGCAGTGAGCAGAGCGCGTAGAGCGCCTGTCCTTCCGGGGATCTAGCTAGGTGACTGATGTTCTTGTCTGCGACTGTAAAGGGGCGATAGTTCTCCCTAAGCCTAATGCGTTGATGATAGAAACACATTTGGTCAAGCCTAGCTTCATCAGGTTCTCCTCGGTGACCGTAGAATCAGCACGGCCCCAAGTCGCCAAGAGAACCTTCAATGCCAACTTGAACGGATCCTTCTCTTCCGCGATTCCTGGATAGTCGCCGAACCGGAGATCGTAGAACTTGATCTTGCAGGCCAAGTCAGGCACATAAGCTTCTCTAGGTCCCTCGTCTTCCGACAGAAGTTCCGCTAATGTCTTCAGCTTCGTGCCTTCTGCTTCAGCGAGAGCCTCGATCTCCTTTCGGACTTTGCCCTCCAATCTCTTCTCTCTTTCGCTCATCTTCTCCCTCCTCTTTCTTCTCTCTCGAGATGAACAGCTTGCGAGTGGATCCCGTATGGTAGATCAGCCGGGTCCGAGGCAAACTGCGAATAAAGTCTCGAACGGCTGCGTAGTCCGCTAAGGGACCATGACAAATGAATCCATACGAGACGTAGACCTCCAGATCTCGCTTCTCTAAACTCAAAAACTCCAAACTCCCGAAGATCCTCAGCGGACTATGCCTGTGTTCCGAACACTAGGTCGTCACCTACAAACTCCAAGCCCTCAGCCACAATGGCATCCTCATCCATCGTGAAATCCCAGACGGTGAGAATCGCGTTCTTCACGGTGATCATTTGTTTGCCGGTTCCAGTGCCTTCAGGGTAGAAGATTATGTCCGCCGCTGCTCCGCCAAGAACCAGATCACCATAGGTCTTATCGATGTACGCTTTCTCAAGCGATCCGGAGAAATGCTTGTTTCCTTTGACGAGTGTAGGCTTCCCTTGGTCGCCATGCCCATAGAATTCTTCTACGTCTCTGGCGAACGATATGCTGGATGCAGTTGTCAATCCGTTGCCAATAGTTGTCGCTCCGATCTTGATGGATGCCTCTAGGGGCTTGAATGGACTAGACAATTTCCATGATCCCTCCTTTCAGGAGTTGGTTAGCCCGTCACGTGGGCCAAACGGTCAAGAAAGATGACTATGATTTCGTGATCGTGGTCGTGACTCTGAAGTCGAAAGAGCGACGCCAAACATTCTCTTCAGGCAGATCACGGCCGCCCCAGGGAACGATGTCGATGAAGCCCATCTCGGTTCTCGCGTTGTTCAGTTTCGTGATAATTTTGTCGGCGAGTTCTTGCACTTGGCTTTCAGTGCGGGACCACACATCGACTTGCAATGTGACATCGAAGTACTGCATCTTGTCAGGGAAACCGCCACGGATACGCGTGAATATCAGCTGGAGAGTGGCTGATGGTAGTGGGAATCCGCGTGGAGGCCTGACCTCGTAGACCGTTAAGCCTTCGATCTCACGAAGCTTTTCAGCGATTGCGTTCTCTACGGTCTGGATAGGGGCCGACATCTCATCTCTCCACAACCGCGATAATGATTGTGCGTTCGTCTGTTCTCCCTGCTGCGGTTGTGATCTTGTTGACTACTGTGTATTCCTGTCCGACTGTGCCTCCGCTCAGCCAGATTGAAGCGGTTTTCTCGGTTTTCGTTTCGGCTCCTTTCGTCAGGCCGTTGGGCACAGTCCAACTGCTTGTTGCGATTACGTCTGTGCTAAGCCACGTGGTCCAGTCGACTGTGTAGTCTAGGACCGCGGAGGGATCCTTGAGAAACTTCATGCTTCCACCACTCTTCGTTCTTCCTCGACTTCACGGATTCGCCTTTCAACTGGAACAGCTAGAATTCTCGCCTCCGGCTCAAGAGTCAAGGATCTTCTCTCTTCGTCAACGGTTAGAAGTCGTGTTTCAGGTTCAACCTTCAGGATTCGCTTAGGCGAGGGTTTAGGCCAGAACTTTGGCAACAGATCGAGAAGCGATGTCACTGCTGCTGAGAGAGTTCGGAGAAAGGTCTTGATCTTTCTCAGCGACACTCGAGATACCATTACGGCTGAGAGAGCCTTAAGGAACGTGATGGTTTCGGTGAGAGAGACAACCGATGCCGCCGCGATCGAGATTGTTTGCCACATCTTCTTGAAGAGAGATACAGATGCAATAGAAGCGACTGTGAGAGAAAGATAATGTGTAGCTATGTAGGTCAGGCTTGTGACTGGGGATTCCAGAACTATGAGCGTTTTAGATGTCTTCTTGATGAATGAGGCAAAGCTAACTTCAGTTGCGGACAGTGAACGGTAGAAAAATGAGAGCACGGACAAGATTGGAGATGTGATTTCAGTTGCCGCCAGAGTGAGGAAACGAGTCGAGATTTCTGCGAGGTTTGCTGTGCCCACCATTGCTGCGGTCAAGGATCTGAAGAAAGTCGAAGCCAAACCAATTGTTGCTGCACCGATTGCTGTTGCTGCAAGCGAGATGTATTGAGATGTGATCTTAGTCAAGGCCGCTATGGATGATTCAACCACAGATAGGGTTTTGGAGATTTTCTTGGCGATCGCGGTTGAGCTGATCTCTGTTGCAGCTAGGGAGATGAAGCGGGTTGCGATTCTGCTCAGAGTCGCAGCCGAGACCTCTATCACCGACAATGATGTGAACATCTTCTTTCCCAAAGCTGGAATGCTGATTTGGGTTGCGGACACGGTCCGTAGGAAAGTTGCGATCTTCGCTAGAGATGGAACAGAGACCTCGATTGCTAACAGGGATTTCAGGTAGGTCATGAATTTGAGGATCACGGCGGAGGCGAGGACTGTTGCTGCAAGCGATACGAAACGCGTTGCTGTCTTGACTAGACTTGCGACGCTTACCATTGTTGCGGTCATGGTTCGGTAGAATGTTGAAATCTTTGAGAGCACGGCGGAACTGATCTCTGTCGCGGCGAGAGAGACGAACCTCGTTGTGGTCTTTGCAAGGGACCCGACTGATGATGCGATGCTTGACAGCGTCAGAGGGATCTTCTTGGCAATCGTGACAGATGAGAGAGCAGTAGCAAGTAGCGAGATGAGATAGGTCGATATCTTCTGGAGAGATGCCAGAAGGCTCGCTGCCGTGGATAATGAGAGAAACATTTTCTTTGGCAGCGTTGCGGCGGTCACTTCAAGAGCCGACAAAGATCTGAGAAACGTGGAAAGTCTGGATATGACGGGCGAGTTTATGGCTGTGGCAAAGAGAGATACAAAGCGAGTCGCAACCCTGCTCAGAGTTGACGATGAGATCTCAATGGCGGATAGGGCCACAAACATCTTCCTCGCTAGGCTTGCGGTACTTGCCTCCAACGCAGCCAAGGTCTTGTAGAAAATCGAGACCTTAGACAATGCTGCGGATGCGATCTCGGTTGCAAGCAACATCATGAAGTGCGTAGCAACCCTTCCAATCGCCGTGGAACCAATGGCGGCCACTGTCAGCGAGATAACTCGAGAGGTGGTCGTCGCCAAGTTTGCTACGCTTGTCTCTATGGTTGAAAGGGTTTTCAGGAATGTTGCGATTCGGCTGAGGGTTGCAGAACTGATCTCCGTTGCAGCAAGAGAGACGTAGAAGATGAAAGCCTTCTGCAATGTCACGGCTGAGACTACGATCGCCGATAGAGATTGGAACAGCTTCCTCGTCAGCTCAGCCGTGCTTACCTCAACCGCACTTAGAGTCCTGTGGAAGTTCGATGCTTTCGCAAGGACCGCAGATGCGATGGATGTTGCTGCAAGCGTCTTGAGAAATGTGGTAATCTTGGATAGGCTGACTGACGAGATCTCCGTCACGCTCAGCGAACGGAGGAAGGTAGAGATCTTGCTGAGGGACGGTGCACTAGATTCCGTCGCCACCAAGGAGCTGTAGAACGCGGCGATTTTGGAGAGAACGGACGAGGAGACTTCTATGGCAGTCAGAGATTTCAGGTATGTCATAATTCTGGATATTAGAGGAACCGAAACCATCGTGACTATGAGGCTTCTCAGGAATGTTGAGATACGGCTTAGGCTGACCGAACTTGTCTCCGTGACCGTCATGCCTTTGCCTATTTTGCGGATGAATAGAGATGACGCAACTTCGGTTGCAGATAGATTCTGGTAGTATGTGATTGCTAGAGCTCTGAGCAAGAGCAGACTGTGGTGATGAACGGACACATGTTCTCACTTGTAGATGGTCCAGTCTACATTGCGTCCTGTTCCAGCAGTTTGCTTGATCGTGAGCTTCCATTGTTTTGTCACGGTCATAGCGGGAATATAGACGATTGGCGAAGCAAAGTTTGCTTCATCATTTTGGCTATCGGCATATCTCGCGTAATAGGTTCGACGCAAAGTTCCAGCGGCCAGCAGTTTCTCGTAGACTCGTATCTCAAATATGTCGCCCGATGCGGCGTTTCCCAAATCCAGCCTTGCATCAAACACCTCTCCTTCATTGGCTGTTTCGTCTCTGAGCGTATGCTCCGTGCCGACTACGCAAGTTTGTGTGCCTGAAGCAACAACTGTTCGAGCCATCTCATTTTTTCTCCATTAATATCAGACCGTAATTAATCGTAGAGGAAGCTGTGCTAGCTTGGCATCTAGCTGCAATCCTCGTGCCCGGCGCAACAACTATCAACACTAGGAACATCGATGGTATCCATGCTCCGGATGACTCGCAGCCGAGATCCGCGACTAAGACAGTCTCCGAGCCCGCAGCCCCGATCCCTATGTCGACAAGATATCTGACATCCGTTGCGCCGCCTCTCGTATGTATGGCAATGGCCACAACCCTTCCGGTAGTGCTCGCAAGAAGCTGGGTCCATGAGCCTTTGGTATGCGCGGAAGCTCCCGCCGTAATCGTCGTCATGAATGAGGTGGATGTATCCATTCCCGCGTTTTCAAGGTAGTCAGGGGTTTGAATCGGATATGATAACGCTGTGAACTGCTGGGGCGAAGGAGGGTTTTGACAAAATGCGATTCCAATTGAATACGTTGCTGAAGCAGTGGCTGATTGACATCTGACTGCCACCCTTGTTCCCTTAGGAATATTGATGAAGTAGGGACCTGCAGGGCACATGCTCCTAGCGCCGGGGGAACTAACATGGATGTTTGGAATTACGACGACCTCCGAGCCAGCGGCGCCAGTCCCTATGTCAAACAAGGCGTTCTGAGTGATTAGCATGTGCAAAAAGATGACTGCAATTGTTCTTTCGGTTGTGCTTCCGTTGATCTGCGTCCAGCTTCCTTTTGTGTGAGCCGTCGATCCTGCGGTAACAGTAGTGTAATTTGTTGAAGCCGATGTAACGCCGCTAGTCTGTTCGGTTTTGGCCGTTAAAGATGGAAATCCCGCGTGTCTTGCTTCAAGATCAGGCATTATACGGTCCACTCCTCTAACGGCGGCGTATCGACGGCTGAAGTCATTGGGCTCACGGTGTCACCTTTTCCTTTTGCGAACCAAGCTTTCACAGATGCTTTGGCATCAGCCTTCGTCGTGCCTTTCGGAAAAGTCCATTGATAGCTATGTTTGTCATCCCCTATCGCGGTGACCAGCCAGAACTGTTCCAGCCTTCCACCTAGTTCTATTTCGTCTGCTGTAAGCGGTGGAGAAAGCGGTGCGTCGGCATCTCCACTACTTATCCTTCTCTCCACGTAGACGTATTCGACGTTCGATAGTACGACCATTTACTTCACCTAAGTTATCTCCAAGTCCACAGTGAACTCGATCTTGTCACCTACGTTGAGCGCGATTCCCGTAAAGTCTCCGTGAACGACCAGTGTGCCGCCAGTTATGGCAGTGAAGGTGCCTGCGTTGGTGATTGTCTTACCAGTGCCTGCGCAAGTCAGGGTTCCGACATAGCGTATCTTGTCTGCGACTGGCTGAGACTCAACGCCTTGGACTCGGCTTTCAGATGCTTCGGTGAAAAGCGCCGTATCTGCCTTGGATGCGGTGCCTGTGCCGGTCCCCCAGGCGATATATTCCGCCTTGGTCTGCACTCCTTCAGCAAGCTTGTCCACTATCCATTCTTCTCCGACTTGGGTTAGGACAGTTGCCATTGTCTCACCTCCGGAAGAGTCGTTTCATCACATTTCTCAATGTGATTAGGATTGACGGATTGCTTCGGGCTATGACGCCGAGATCCTCCCACTGCCCCGTGCTTGCGCGGTAGACGCGGGCGCGAATCGTAACCTTCCGAGTCCTCGCCTTCGCCTTCATGCTGCTACCTCGTAGTGGAGAAGACGGACCCTGTCATTCGACGCAAAGTCTCCATCGCACTGGCCTTGAAGATCTTCTCCTTGTCCTCGCTCTTCGCTAGGCGATGGAAGCAGTACGAAGCTGCGAGGAATGTTGAGGCTGCTTGGATTGGCCTCATGTCGTAGCGGTAGGTCATCTCGACTTCGGCGCCGACTGAGGGCGCTGTTACGAAGATGATCTTGCCCTCTGCGCCTCGCAGCTCGAACTTGTCTGAAGCCTGCTCGACCGTATCCACATAGACCGTGACCTTCGATTCGTCGTCGGTTGTGTTGCCCTGTTCATCGACAATAGGCTTGTAGAGCGTTCGGAAGGTCTTGTTGCGTGAGGACTTCTGTACGCCGAGAAGCTCTTTGATCTGCTGGCCGGTCCAGATCTTCTGCGTGATGGATTCGATGTCTCGGTCCGCCCAATCAATCATTTCCGCGACTAAGGCGTCGCTGATCTCCGTGGTCGTCAGAGCAGAGAGGCTTCTAACTGCTTCAACAGTTGTGTATGCCAAGGATCATTCACTCTAACGGTTCGGTCCGATTCCTCAAAAATGGGGAAACTTCTCAAATCAAGAAACTCGGGAAAAGAGGGATCTTAGGCTTAGGCCGTGATGAGCTTAACGATGCCCTTCGCATTCAGTACGCCCAGTCCGTACTCCATTGTGCCGTAGAGGTAGGTCTTCCTTTCGCCTGGCTCGTACTTCGGTTCCACTTCAGGATCCCGCTTGACTTCCTCGACCCACACTCTCTCACTGATGAGGAAAGCGTGGTAGGTTGTGATTCCACCTGCACCGGTGCCAGTCGGGACCTGTGTCGTCTTCAGCACCCTGATGCCAAGCCATTGTCCGATCTCGCCGTTCAATATGACTTCTCGTCCGCCATACTGGGCTGCGTTGATGAACTTGTCACTCTTCAGCAACGGGCCTTCCTGCGCCGGATGGATGACCACTACGCGAGGTTCACGCTTCTCCTTCCGCATCGTGGTTATCGCATTCGCCAACAGGTCGGTGCTGAAAACGTCACTGGAATCAACGGTGGCCTCAGAGGTGGCATCTCCACCATAGAGCGTTCCTGCGATTCCCGTTGCGGCTTCGAGCGCTGCAAGAATGTCTTTGTCCTCTTTGTTGGCGACACCTTCAGACAATAAGTCGGTGAGAACATCAACCACATTGAAAGTCACTTGTTCGATGACCTGCCTTGTAACCGAGATCGCTGCAATGATTTCCTTCACCGTGATCTCGAGACGGTCAACGGTCACAGCCAAGTCATCTGGCTTTACACCTTCCGTTGCATCCACTGCCTCAAGGACAGTGGGGACCTTGGGGAAGTAGAACTTGTTGCCGGGCTGCCCACGCAGCGTCGTGTCAACGATGCCCAGAGCCCTCATCACTCGCTTCGGTTGAGCTCCGAGCTCAACTTGCGGGCTCCAAACGATGGGGATGGCTTTCACTGCGTCCGTTGTAGTCAAAGACTCTTTGAGCTTGTTGACGACTCTGACTTGCCAAGGTCCTACTGCCTCTTCTAGTACGGGTGGGGCTACGATCCCTTTCCCTGCTTCTTCCTTCGACATTGGTTTTTCAACCTCCTTCTTCTCCTCAACCTTGGCCTCAAGCTGCTCTTTCAGGCGAAGAAGGTCCTCGGTCGGAACATGCTCTAAGCCAGTTGGAGCATTCGCTGAAGCGGTTGAGGATGGAGTCTCTTCCATTCAATCAACTCCTTTCAGAATTTTCTGTTACTCATCGATCCGCTTGCGCGGTCTCAGTAACCGTGAAAGAAGCTTTGTGACGAAACAAAGGAAACCATGCTAGTTGATGTCGAGAACACATGAAGCACCAGGTTGACATTCCACAGCCGAACCCGCGCAAAAAGATAAAAGGAGAGCCGTGGGGTATCTTGAGTATTCTTTCGGCACTGTGATATGAATGAGAGTAGTCAGAATTGTGACCCATCACGAGAATCCTGAAAAGGCTGCCCAATTGTTCGCTGAGCAGGGACTAGTTGCAGTTGGCTTCGATATCGGAAACCCTGAGGGAAAGAACCGAGATCAGCTGAAGGAGTTGTTCATTAATGAGTGGGGATCCTCTGAGCAAGAGGCGGCAAGCGCGGCCGCGGGCCTATTGAGATTCCGAGATGAAATCGAAATCGGTGACATTGTTCTCGCCTACCAGCCTGTAAACATGATCGCTCTTGTGGGAACCGTTGAAGGTGGATGGGAATACAATACCAAGAACGTTATCGGAGATCCGGACGGCGAAATCGCATATCCCAACCAGAGGAAGGTAAGGTGGTGGGACAAACCCAGAGCCTTCCATAGGAGGTATCTGCCACAGGATCTGTCTGAGAAGGTAAAGTTGCCAGGTACTATTCACATTTTTGAGTACGACTTGGCGAAGCTCAAAGAGAGTCTAGAAAAGATTCCCTCAGACGAGGTTGAGGAGAAAGCTGTGGAAGCCGTAGATGAAGATGAGATAAAGGAGTATCTGGAGACTCATCCTACTCAGTTGGAAGAAGGGCTTGTGATAGTGAAACGGGAACACAAGCTCTCTGTCGGTACGGTAGATTTTTTCGCAAAGGATGGACATGGAATGGACACGCTCATAGAGGTCAAAATCAAAGCAGATGATTCCGTAGTAGGGCAACTTCTAGGTTACATGCAGGCACACAGAGAAGCCCAGGCAAAAGATGTTAGAGGAATAGTCGTCGCAGAACGCTTCACTGAAAGATGCAAGAAGGCTGTCAAAGGTCTGAATGTGACTCTTTATGAGTGTAGAAAGACATTCAATTTTGGAGCTGTTGATCCTTAGTTAGCAGTTACTGTGTGACTTTATTAGACCTTCAGTCCGCGTCTTCTCAGTTCCGCGATTGTTGCCCTCCAGTATTGGTCCCTTTGGCGTTCGTCAAGCGATTCGCTCAACTTCTTCTCCCAGAGTCTGATGCTTGTGAGGGGATCCCCAGGAGTCACGCCTTCGGTTAGCAGATCGAGACGTGTGAAGGCGATGCCGCGTGGAACAAGAACCTCTCCCACATCTGCGGCTCGGAACTTGGCTTCAATGCTGACGTTTTTGACTCTGCCGGTCTCGTAGAGCCTGTTTGTTTCCTCATCTTCGACCTTGACAACTGCTTCAACACGGTTGCTCTCGAACTCTGAATCTGCGACCTTGTTCGCTGGAAATGGAAGCTGCCTTTCATGGTTGATGCCGATTGGCTTGTCGATCAGGGTGCGGCCTGCATATTTGAGCTCCTCCTCTGTGTACTTGACCCTGTTGCCTGTGGTAATGACGTGGATGGCGTGGACTTTGTAGAAGTGGCCTTTTCCGCCTTCAACGCGCTTGTAATATTCGATCGGTGGAGTCCACCGGAACGATTCAGCTAGACTTGCGATATGGAACCTTAGGTGTCTCAGTAGTCTCATGTCTTCTTCTCCTTCTCTGGAGGCTGTCCCTCTTCCTCGGTAAGCTCGAAGCCTGCGTACTTCGCCAGCATGCTGCGGGCTTCTTGACGGGTGATGTATTCGATCCCGCTTGTTGCGCTGACCTGGATGAGCTGGATCAAATGCTCAAGTTCGACTTCGGGTCGTTCCTGCATGCCCCAGCGGATTCGAACCCCTGCCGCTTTCGGATCGATGTCATTCTGCTGGAGAAGGATCTGGAAGACCTCTCCCTCAACGATCCGTGCCAAGTCTCGCTGCAGTTTCATGATCTTTCGGTCAGCCATCTTTGTGGCTTCGGTTGCGCTTGCCTCCGTAAAGCCCGGGGTCGTGAATAGGCGGGTCATGGGAGTTTGGAGGCCTTGCACCACTTGCGAGTTGACGTGCTCGATCATGCCGTCGAATCGAGCGGAGGGATTGATGTCTAAGGAGTCAACTTCAACGGGCTTGTTCGTGACGAAGTCTGCATCTGCAGGCGCTGACTGGATTGTAGGGGCATACTCCTTTTCCAGCTTCTCGTCGCCTACACCTTCAAACTTCCAAAGCCGTTTCGGTGCTGCATATCGGTGAACGATCTTCTGTATGTCATCTTCGAGTCGAGCTTTGATGTCCAAGAAGGCTGGTCGAACGCTGGTCTCGTCAATCTGTCTGCTTGTTGCGAGGCTGTGCAGGATCCCGGTTCCCCAAGCCGATCCGTCCACAGGGTTCAACCGGAAATGAATGATCTCGTCGGCGGTGAACTCGACCTTGTCAGTTCCTATCTGCTGTATGAAGTTCTGAACGCGTCCGCCAATCTTGCTTCGTATGATGAATTTGATCGATGATAGGGGCAGAATCTTCAAGGAGACAAGCTTGTTCTTGGCGAAGACCCTCTCCCAGAAGCAGTTGCCTGACAAGACAACCTCTTTCGAGGTCTGCATGAGCAGACTGTCCATGTTCACCTCTTCACAAAAGTCGTCGATTGTTTTCTTGGCCGCTTCGAAGCCGGGTTCGCAGACTGTGTAGAATCCTGCGCCTGCGATTTGTTCGCCTATGTAGTCAACGGCTGCCATTACTGCCGGGTCCTTTAGGTAGTAGTCTACTAGGGCTGCGAGGCTGACTGGAGGCTGCTCTCCTAGCCTCGCTTTCATGGCAGGAATGAAGAGCCCCTTTTCCGCTGTGGCTTCTTTGAGCGCCTCAGTTATCCTTCCCGGAAGCCGCTGAAACCTCTCGAAAGTGGGAATAGAGATCTTCCGGGTTATGGCCTGAAAGAACCCTTTGCCTCTCTCACTCAAATCTTCTCGCCCTTCAAGGAGTAGTTGCGGATGACGAGGTTGACGAGTGCACCCTTGCCTGATCGTGGTCCTTGACCCCATTTCCGTGAAGCCATCGGACATCGAATGCGCTGAATGATCAAGCCTTGACCATTGTAGAGCTGGCGAATCAGGGGATGATTGCCGTAAGTGAGAAGCCATTTGCCTTTGGCTTGGCGTAGCATAGCGTCGAGATCTCTATGGTCCTGTTCGCTGAACGGTGAGGGGCGTGCTTGCTCTGTTTCTGGGTAGGGTGGGTCGAGGAAGAAGAATGTCTTGTCGCTGTCCCAGTTCTTGATGCAGCGCCTGAAATCCAAGCAGTCAACGTAGACGCTGCGTAGGCGCTCAGCAACCGCGTTGATTGTCTGAGAGCAGTTAGCCCAAGCGGTCGCTTTGCGTTGACGTGCCCTGCCAAACGCCCATCCTGCATGCCACCTGCCTGAGAACGATGATCGCATACAGTAGTAGAACGCTGCTGCCCTCTCGACGGGATCTGAGATCTTGCCTGCGTCGATTTGAGCCATGAACCTGTAGTAGAGTTCACGGCTGTATGGAAGCCACTCAAGCCGCCTCAGAAATCCATCTTTCCGATCTCGAACAACCGTGAACAGGTTAACGAGTTCCTTGTCCACATCATTGTAGACCTCTACGGGACTACGATCCTTCGCGAAGAGAAGCGCAGCAGCGCCTCCAAAGACCTCGACGTAGACTTCGTGAGTCGGGATGAGGGGCAGCAGCTTCTTCACTAAGAAGTGTTTGCCACCGAGGTATGGGAAGAACCGTGAGGCGATCCAGAACTTCAACCGTGACGCTTCCTCTGTTCAAGCCATTCCTCTAGGTCGACCATGCAGTCATGGCAAAGCCGTAGTGTGATCGTGTAGCCTTCGACAAGTTCCTCTCTGCAGCATTGACATCTCTTCATGGCTTTCGCCTCTGCTGAGCGATGTAGTAGCGTACCTTGTTCGGGTCGACCTGGCAGAGATGGCAGACCGGCACTCTCGCAACCTGTTTCGGACTCACTCTCACTCTGAGAAACGAGATCTCGCTGCGGGAGACTAGGCGCTTGCACATGACGCACTGGATGAACTCCTCTTGTCTGACTTTCGGCACAAGCTATCTCTTCCGAATTGGAATTAGGACCGGGGCTTCGCTCTCTCGAGAAGCGTAGGCTGCTAGGGCGATGGACCAGAATCGGTCGTCATGTGTGCCCTCGTCGTGGTGGAACTTCACGTTGCCATCCTTTGTGATCTCATATTTCTCGACGTTGAGTTCAGCGATAACATCGGGATCGTAGGGCAAGGCGAAGATCTTGAGTTGCATCTGCTCTTTGAAGTACTTCGCCATCTCCATCTTCGACTGCAAGCTGAAGATGACAGGTGTGACTTGTGTGACTCCTGCTGCCTGCATATCTTTGACGACATAGCTTTCTCGAGTTGCGTCCACTAGGACCTTCTCGACTTCTTGGAAGCGGTCGCAGATGGCTTTCGTGTAGCCGATCACGGTTGCGTAAGGAGTCTTAAGCGGGAATTGATGACAATGGACCAAGCCGATCTTCTTATTCCATCTCTCCACAACTGAGACGACAGAGTGGTCATGAATTTCGCCGAGGTCGATGCCGATGTAGAAGCGTCCTCTCGGCGTAGCCTCAAACGGATAGTAGATCTCTCGTGGCGTGAGATCGTGCCAGACATCAGTCCAGATGCAGGACACAATCAAGTCTCGTGGAAGGTAAGCGTCGACATCCTCGCTGAACTCTGCGTCGAACTCTCGGATGAATCGTTCCGGCGGGGAGACCCGGCGCATCTCGTCGATGAATTCCTGCGTCATCAGTCCTGCTGCGACTACATCTCTCCAAGTGACATGGTGGCGGGACCATATGTCTGCTAGCTTCTCATCTTTGCACATTTGGTAGAAGACGGATTTCGTGGCCCAAGGCGTGGAGGAAGCGATTATGGTGCCGTTCGTGGTGGCAAGCATCGGATACAGAACGTTGTAGAAGATGATCTCATCGTCGCGGAAGAACCCTGCTTCATCCGCCAGAACTTGATGAGCCGTGTATCCCCTCAATAGGTTTGGGCTGCATGGTAGGGCAACCATCTGGCTGCCGTTTCGGAACCAGATCACCGTGCGCTGCATCTTGCCAACAATTGCGCGTCTTTCCTGGGTCTTCATGCCGTAGAGGAAGCTTTGGACACGGTCCATCATGATCATGCTTTGCCGGAGCGAAGGCGCCACGATCAACGAGAGAGTCTTCGGGTGCGTGGCTGCATACCAGATTGCGCGAACTGCGATTGTTGTAGTTTTGCCTGCTTGTCGGCTCATGCGGACGGCGATGCGCTTCGACTTGTCGGTCAGAACTTTCTCCTGGTACGGGAGTGCGCTAAAGTTGAGAAATCTCTTTCCGAATGCGACTGGATCGTCCTTTGCCTTCTCAAGTAGTTTGGTTGTTGACTGGTCCAGCCTAGCTCTGCTTTGCTTGAGCTCCGTCACTTGCTTCCTGAGTTTCGCCCATTCTGGCAACTTCTTCAGCTCGCAACTCATCTACCGCCCGTTTGATCTCGTCATATTCCACGTTGTTCGCCATCATGTCGAAGATCCGATAGAACCGGGCGATACGGTCATGGACCTGAAGGCGCTGCATGGGATCCTTGGTCTTCGCCGCCAGAGCGTTCAACTTGTCAAGGATGTCGCAGATTTCCTGCAGTTTCTCGGCCCGTAGGGCCGGTATGTCTAGGCCCGAGCCCGCTATGATGAAATGAAGGCGGTTGATTGCCTGCAGAAACCTCACGTGGAATACCCTTCCCAAAGTCTCTTCATCCAAGGAAAAGTAGGGTGTCGGACACCCTGTTTTCTTCCGCACATAGCCCTCCAAAACCGCTCGAATGAGGCCTGAAAGAGGGATTCCCCTTTGTCTTGCCTCTGTCTCTAGGTGTTCTCGAATTGTTGGGTGCAGGCGTATTGAGGTGCGTGGTCTGCCTTTACCCGGCAAAGAAGTTCACGAGCCACCGCGCAATCCAAAAACATGCCGCCAGGATCGCTAGCAGGAACAGGACCTTGAGAGCTAGACGAATGGCGAAACCCATGATTATTCCGAAGACTGTGCCTGCGAGGATTGCCAAGATGGCGATTGTGGCGAGGTAGAGTAGAAGCGTCAACCGAGTTCTTTCCTTCTGGGTAGTTTCACGGTGACTTTGCGTAGGATGTCTCGGACGCTGACGAAGAACGCCAGCATGAACAGGTCCAGCAGCAAATGCGTGAAGAACATCAGGGCGATGGTGAATAGTGATATCGAGGAGATCTGGACCGGGCGTGAGACGAGTAGGTATTCGATGATGGCCGCGATGACAGGTGAGAGAATTCCTAGAAGCCAAATGAACGCCACAATGGCGAGGACTATGCCGACCAAGAGCATACGCTCGAACTTCTTCTGGTCCAGAGGCGAGTCAGGAAGACTGGCTATCCAGAACCTAAGCCCTCTCTTCTTTTCCTTCAACATTCATCAACTCCTTAAGCCTGAGGAAAGCTCGGTAGGCGTTCACGCGCCCGAAGCCGAGCGAATACTTCTCGTCAAACTTCTTGTGGGCGAATAGTCGTTTCAGTGAGGCTCTCAGACGGTACAGGAATCCACTTGGCAGGGCAGCTATCTTCGAGATGATCGGCATGCAGGCAGAATCGCATGATTCCAAGATGGCATGTTTGATCAGCCTTGGTGAGGCTTGAGGGAAGGCCTGCTTCAGCAAGGCGTAGATTCCTGTCACGTGGGGCGTGGCAAAGCTCGTGAGATCAAAGAAGCCGTAGTGGTCCCCATGGATATCGCAGGAATAAGTGCCCTGAGCTCTTGCTGCTAGGACCCTCTCGCCCGGGGCGACACAGTCTGGCTTTACTCGTCCGTCAAGGGTTGGACCTCGAGAGCTTGCTAGGCGTAGCACGTCGCGGTTGTTGACGCATCCGACTGTGATTGCTTCCTCTGCTGCGCCTGGACTTCCTATGCTGTAATGCGTGGGACCATAGTTGCCCGCAGCGCAGATCACACCTATGCCCTTCTTCTCGGCGAGGTAGTTGACTTCTCGGCTGACAGGATCCCGGCCGTCTGTGACGCAGTCGCTCGTTATGCTGAAGTTGATGACTTGTACGCCTTGGCTGGCAAGCCACTCAAGTGCGTCGATGAGGATATCTTCCTCGGCTGATCCGTCGTCTTGGGTGACTTTGGCTATGGCAAGTTGGGCGTCGTAGGCTATTCCTCTCTGCCGCCAGTTCTTCGCGCCCTTGCTTGCGACTATGCTTGCAACCGCTGTGTCGTGTCCTATCTGATCCTCAATTCCTCGAGTGCTGAAATCTTTGCTAGAGAAGATCTTCCCTTCAAGATCATGATGATGCTGATCTATGCCGGTTCCGACTACGCCTACAAGTACGCCTTTGCCTGTTACGCCCTGGCTCCACAACCGACTAACGCCGAGACGTCTAGCGATGCCATAGGTCATACCCGACCACTCGGAACGGAATTGCTTTCGAGATGTTCTCGATTCGTGGTCCTCTCTCCTGGACGAGCTTGACGACATCTTCCTCGAAGGCACTGACGAGAACCGTGTTCAAGTGCGGATAGGCCTTCAGAAGTTCGAGCCGTGAATCCTTCGCAATTTCAGCGTCTCTGGTCTGGATGAAGAATTTGAGTTTGCCTCGCATGGCCGGCTTGAATTGCGGAGAGAGATGATTTGAGAGGGCGATGCAACAAGCCTTGACAAGGCACGGACCAATATGAGCCGGTTCCATAAGGCAGATGGATTTGTCAGCAGTTGAGAATCGGTAGATGCAGTCAGGCATCTTGCAGAGCCTTCTTCACGAGCAGGCGTCTACGGATCTCTTCCTCAGTCGTGGGCTTCTCTGTAGTAACTACAGTTTCCGCTGGCGGAGATATCTCAGGTTCAGGCTGGGGAGCTGGCTCCTGTGGGGCTGGTTCTGGTTCAGGAGCCAACTCTTCTTCGGGTTGCTGGGCTTCGAGTTTCTCTTCGACTTCACGTTCGAGAAGCAGGTTGCATAGCGCGGAGCGATAGGCGAGGAAGAACATGGCGCTGGACCAGAGGAGGGTTGCGAACCACCACCATGGCACGTAGATCTTGCCAACCCATAAGCCGCCGAAGGGCCACGTGGTCCAGATCCCAGGCTTCAGCGTTTCGAATTCATGATAGACGAAGTAAGCCGTGTCAAGGACCAAGCATGCCATGGCGAAGTTACCGAGCGCCGTGAAGACGAGGTAGCGTTTCTTCTGTCTGAACATGCGATGAATCTTGATCAGCCCGAAGGAGAATGTGACTGCGAGCGTCATGATGGCGAAGACAAGCTGATAGTAGCTGAACTGTTTCCACCAGACTAGGCGGACCCACCAAGGCAGATGCCCATACTTGCCTTCGTACAGGGTCCAGAACGGTGCGATTGCCTTGGCTTCGATCCAGCCGTAGGTCCACGCGAAGATGAAAGTACAGACGATCATCGAGAGTTGCTCTAGGTGTGCATCCATGACTTCGTCTACTTTCTCTCGTGCGAGGCTGGCTATGCGATAGACTAGGCTCAGAGTTCACACTTCCGTATCTACCGATGAATACACCGATGTATGCACCGAGAAGTCGCGAGAACTAAGCTACGCCCTCAGCGGTCTTTCGGCCGAAGTAGAAGCCCACGATCGCTGAGACGATTGGCACTAGGATCTGGATGACCGCGGTCATGGCTTCCGTGCTTGTTGCCTTTACGAGGGCGTAGATGATTGCTGCTGCCAAAGTGAAGGCGAATACTAGGGCTAGGATTCCCTGCACATCGCTGATTCGGCTGATGTCTTGTGCGATCTTGTAGAGAGTCACTTCCTTTCTGACTGGCTGTGGTTCGCTGGCGACATGGTACTTCTGCATGAAAGGACGCCATCGCTTCTTGCTCAAAACTCCTCACCGCAAACATGGCAGTACTTTGATTCTGGCAGCGGCGCTTTTGCACCGCATGATGGGCAGGTTTTCTCCTTCGATGTCTCAGGCTCCGGCTTACGCACCCTTTCAGGAAGGACGACTGGCATATGCTCATGGAATGTCTCAGCCTTGATGAGGCTGATGAGCACGTTCAGCCATCTCTCCTTGCGAACGTAGATCTTGCAGCTGGCATCGCATTTGACGCCGACCACGTCGCAGATGCCTTTCTCTTTGACCTTATCGCATGCAGTGTCGAGTTCGAAGTATCTTCCAACCGCTTCTTCCAAGGCTTTGGCGAACTCGCTGTTCTCTAATTCTTCCATATCATATCACTTTGAACAGGCGTGGATGCAAGTAGCGGCCTCCTTGTCCGACCAGCACATCGCCCTTGGCAACATCAAGGATCCCGGACCCAGCCAAGGCGACTTTCTCATCGACCTCCCGGTCGTCGAAGGCGCCGGACATGATCCGAATCCTCTCGAGTTGACGTGTCGTCAGCTTTCGCTCGTTTCTCTCATTTCGCTCATATCGAGACGGACTGGGATGCTTCGTTCTTTTCTCTGAGAGAAGTTTCAGCCAAGTTTGGTACCATCGCGGGGTTTCGACTCTCTGAGGTGGATTAGTCTTGGTTTCGTGCCACAGTTGTTGAGAATTAGCCATCGTGGTCCAGTCCCTCAGGGCTTGACCCATCTAGGGCGGAGGATACAGGCTGGAATGCATCCGCCTGATTCAGCTTCACTGTTCCTGTCGAGAACAAATAAATGTGCGTAAGCTCAAGGCATACCGTGTGTGTTCCCGTATGGCCACAGATGCTGATGGCCGACTCGAAGTTATGACTGTCAGATTCACTAAGAGAGTACGGGATCTCATTAAACAGGTGGCTGACGCGAGAGGATCAGATGAAAGCGCAGTCATCAGGCAAGCAGTGCATGAACAGCTAGCTCGACTCAGCTTCCTGACAGACGATGAGAAGAAAGCACTCGGAGTCACCGCGCGATGTGAGAATTGACCTGATGGTCACCGCAGTGCTCTGCCGTTCGTCCCCTTGCGTATCCTTGGCACGCTTCTGCTTACTTCGTCATGTTCCACGGCCATGACCGCCAGCAATCCATCATCACACTTCAGGCCCTTCCAGAGCTCAAAATAGGGTTCAAGCTCCTCAAAGTTGCCAACGCGGTCCGTCAAGTAATGGTACATCTTTCGTGTTGGTAAAACAAGTATGCCTCCAGCCAGCATGCCGGAGACTATCCCGAGAGCCATCTTGTTCACAGCTCTATGGCTTGAAGAAATGTTTCCAGTTTCCCACTCCACTGCAAACAGCTTCTGTCCCACCGCATACGTTGCATCCACCGGCCCAGGAGAGACGCGTGCAGCAATGTGCACAGGCGTTTCAAGTTGCCATCCCAGATCTCTCAGGTTCTCACAGAACATGTCTCTGATGGGGCGTACCCCACTTCCCCTACCGGGTTTCTTGCCAGGTTCATCGTACAACGTAAACTTCCCCGAACCGCGTGGCCAATGAACTAGTTGAATAGCTTGATGCAGGTGACTGCGTATGGTGTTCCAAGTAGAAGAATTTGGAAATGGTCCTGCACTGATGAGAATCTCTGTTTTCACTAGCCTCAAGCGTCGCAGTCCAATTGTTTGGAAGGCACGTACGCTCTAAGCATTAACTACGCTTTGCCTGAGACAATGGTAGATAAGAGGTAGGTTTTTAGCATGAGGCGGGACCTGCTGCCTATGCAACCTGCCTTGACTGTTGTGGGTAAAGTCCTCGCCAGTGCGAGACGACTACGCGTTCTCGCAACCATACAAGAAGGAGTCGTTAGCCCTAAGATGATGGCCAGCAAGCTGGATATGCCTAGTTCTCATGTAAGCAAGGTCCTGAGGGACCTTGAGAAGCTTGGACTCGTCGAATGTGTGACTCCTGATCTACGAAAGGGAAGGATATTTTCGCTCACTACGAGTGGGAACCAAGTCCTTCAAAGAGTGAGATCAATTCAAGGGTCAGGAGGGTTCAGATGATGGCAGAGGACATGTCGCTGCAACTCAGAAGCCTGTCGGACCAACTCTTTCCTTCAGGATACAAGCTTCTTCCGGCGACAAATCAGCTCTATGAATTAGAGCTAGCAATGGGAGAGTTGAACACTCTCCAACCAGAGAACCTGATAAAGAGAGGAGCCTACTTTCACAAGGTTCAGGAAAGAGAAACGTATCACTATCAGCTATGCACCGGTGCGCCGCTTCTCTTGGACAAAAGAACTTCAATGCGACTCAGAACCTTCTTTCAAGCCTACCAGTTCAAGACAGGGTATGCGACACACGGCTTGTTCCCGTACCGAGGAAAGTTCCATCCTCAGATGATCAAGGCAATCATGAACATCATCGGCCTGAAAGAGGGAGACACTGTTCTTGATCCTATGACTGGATGCGGAACCACCAACATAGAGGCGTCCATCATTGGATTGGACTCCATCGGAGTGGAGATGAGTCCCTTCTGCTGCCTCATGTCTGAAGCCAAAGTACGTGCCCTAGACCTAGACGCAGACGAGCTAAGACAAGGAGCCAAGCACCCACATGTGATCTTCGACCGATACCACAAGGAGACAGAAGCTCTCGTCCCGAAGAAAGGCGACAAGGAGGGCCTTGCAGACATCAGTGAACCGGTAGAACTTCTTTTTAGGCTTGCCTACCTCGACGCCCTAGGATTTGCAAGTCGAAGGTCCGGTAAGAAAGCGAGAGATCTCTTTCCGATAGTATTAGAGAAGTACGTCTCAGCGGTAACCAACTTCCTTCTGATCAAGAAGAAGCTTGGCCTACGGATGGGACGCGCTACTATTGTCCAAGGTGACTGCAGAAACTTGGCAAAGCCAAAGGTAGGTGACAGGACGGGAATAGGCGACGAAAGTATTGACGGCATCATAACGTCGCCTCCCTATTCATTTGCGATCGACTACCTGAAAGGCGACGAACTTCAGCTTGAGTACATGAGATACGACACTAATGAACTTCGGAAGAGCATGATAGGTTTGAGAGGAAAAGGAATGCCAGAGAAGGTCCTCAACTACGTCAAAGACATGAACCTTGCAATGAGAGAAATGGCAAGAGTCCTCAAGACGAACAAGTATTGCGTGATAGTAATTGGATCAAACGTTATGCAAATAGAACGCACACTTAGAATAGCAGCCGAACAAAGCAATCATGAGATCCTTCGGGAATTCGAAAAGAGCACCAAGCTTGAAGATGCTCTAGTAAGAATGGGTGAAAGACACGGCCTGGCACTTGAAGCGCGACTCGGTCACCCAATAGAGGGAATTCGAAACATCATGAGGTCAGAAGAATTGCTCTTCCTGCGGAAGGAATAGTCGATGTCTCAAGCAATACAGCAGGTCATGTTTCGAGGTTATAGATTGATCTCAGATTCAACTGCTGCGGCCTCCTTCAAGGCGCGATGCAATTCGATGATCTTTCTGTAGTTGACGATTCTCATATCGGTCTTTATTTCGTGGAATGTTCCACCAAGCAACCAGTTAGCCTGCTTCTCGTACCTCTCGTTAGTGACCAAGAAGGGCTTACTGTTCCATATGTCCCAAGCATGCTTGAGCTTCGCTAGGGCCTGGTACATGTTTCCAGCGATTTGCACCTCAAAGACCCAGGCCGGTTTCGAGTCAGGAGTTCTCATCCATGCTACGTCAAGTGTGATGTCGTCAAGCGGATATTCAACTTTAGATATTCTTCCCTTCATTGCGCCTATCTCCTGCACGATATCTCTGAGCTCACGATGCGATGGCATCTTGCGCAAAGTGGCGACCTTCACCGGCCGCGGTTTGACTTCTCTCTTGACGGGCCTCTTTTGCAGGAACTCGACCGAGATCGGGGGTTTCAGCATTTCTCTGAAAATGAGCTCGTAATCTTTGACATGAATTGGTCGACCGAAATTCGCCGGAGTGCCCATCATATAGACAAACCAGACTCTCTTGTTCTCGACAAAGCTCAGCTGTCTCGACAGTGCCTTGTAGTCTACAGCTCCTAGCTGCACTGGCTCAATCGCGATCTGCCACGGATAGAGAACTTTACCTGACTGCATTTCATCATGCCACAAGGGTTCTTTAGCTTCATGCCAATCGCCCAACACCTTGAAAATTCCCATGAAAGCAGGCGGTTTTGATCTCGTTACGTAGAAGATGAGATGGTCGCCAAGCTCTACCTTATCACGGGCTCTCCTTGATTCAACGGCCCATACGCGCTGGTCCTTGACGATAGCCCAGTTCTCCGGAGCAACAGAGAAGACCCATTTGCCTGACAACGGTCAAGAACTCCCGAAGATCTGAGAGCAACCTCTGCAATCAATAGTTCCAATCAGGAGTTCCGATTCGAAAGACATGGCTTCCGTACTTCTGGAGCATGTCCTCAACAAATGGTGAATCGAGTCGACAAATTCTCTTCCACTTTGCAAGATGGTCAAGGCCTATACTTCGAACATTGTTAAAGTCAAAGCAGATTCCGAAAGGTTCCTTGTCCTCACTATCGGCAAAATGACGGATCCTGTAGAACCTGGGGGATAACCTGCCCCCTGGTTGAAAATACTTTCTTCTGACGGCATCTTTGGTGGAGTCTGTGAAGGAGCATCCGGCAAGTTGCCTTGAGAGGTCAGAATCTATCCTGTAAGGCGGATATTCCCGGTCTTGAAGGCACTCTTCCTTCAATGGAAACGCAAAGCACACAAGTATCGATGTAGTCTTGCGCTGTGCAAGATCACATGCAGGAGTCAATATGATCGCGTATTGATCATACCTTCGTTCGTTCGTTGCTTCGTATATGTCTCCGGTCCAAGGTGCTTCACTCGGCTGTGGGTGAAAGAACATCAGTCTATGATACAGTGAAGGATCTTGTGTCGGGGGAGTGGGCGAGCGATTCAGGTCGCGTATGAGATTGTCGAACTGTTCGAACTCTCGAACTCCACCCACGCTTCTTGAAACCAGTCTCAGCATCATGCTAACTAGTTGACGGGCAGCAGATTCTTCCCCCAACTCTTTGCAGACGGACTGAATCAGACTGACGATCGCATTCTCAATCTCAACTTTCGCCAGATCCTTCATCGCCAAATCTTTGGCGCTGTCTACCACCCCTTCCCACAAGAGGATCAGATCGAGAATCCTTTCTTTGCCTATTGCCTCGGTAACAAGATTCGTAAGGCGATACGGGTCTTCCAGTTCTTCATCTTTCGTGAGTCCTTCGTCTGCGAGAAAGCCCGGGAAATGTTGACCATAGTAGTCTTCATAGGCCTTCTTCAGATTAGGTGAGTCCTCGACGTTGAAGTCGATGGCCATAATGACCACCAGGAATGGGCCAGGAATCTTCTTTAGCGCTTCCACTGCAGGATAATAGCCCTCTGGGCCGGGCGGTCGAATACCCAAGCCAGCCAAATCTAGGTCGAGTATGACCACTCTGACATTGCGAATTGTGTCGGGGAAATCGCCTTTCCCATTCCAGTATTGCACAGGCATGCCCCTTTCTATTAGGCTAAGTACAGCTTCCTGTACGGCCTCATCGTACTTGTCATCAACGAGGAGTATCTTTCCAACGTAGAACGGATCAGCGAAACTCAGGGATGCCATCCTTCTCTACCTGGTCTTTCTGGGGAAGATCACGGCGATATTCGCACCCGTAAGTAGTCCGGGGAGATCTTTCGCCGTGAGCAGCTTCAATCGTCCGCGATTCATTCTCGCAATTCGGTCAGCGATGTATAGTCCCAAACCCATTCCATTCGGTTTTCTTGTAAAGAAGGGCAACGTCACTGTTTCAATGTCATCTTCTTCGAAGCCTGGGCCGCTATCGCTAACTGCGAGAATAGATCCACCGTCGTACGAGTCGATAATTATCTTGATCTCTCGTTCTTCGGGCCTCTTGCGAAGGAGCCAATAGATACTATTGTCAAGGAAGTTTAGAAGCAGTATCGTAATTAGACGATCTGACCCGGTGACGGTTTCCGAGCCTCTCACATCGATCTTGCAGGCTATGTTACTGCGCTCAAGTCTATGGCGCATGAGTCCAACGGCCGCTTGAGCCGGTTTCTGAAGTTCGAAAACTTCGTCTTCTCGACTCCGTTGCATTAACCGGCCTATTCCCCCTACAGTTGAATCAGCTTGCCTAAGAAGTGAGACTGCAGAGTCGATTTGGTCAGATGTCATATCTTTGGAGTCGCGTATTCGTCTAAGAATCTTAAGCGCTTCATGTATGTCTCGCCGAACTTCATGTGTCGGCATCATGTAGGTGAGGCCAATGGATGCTGCGACAAGAAGCGGTTGCTCTCGCTCCGTAAGTATGGAATCCAAAGCCTGACGCGCATCGGACACTACTTTGTCGATTTGCAACCTGGTTTCTGTATCCAGCTTGCTCTGTTCCCTGATCACGGTCTGCAAGAGCGCCATATTTTGTGTAAACACTGTGCGTTCCGACGCTTCATCACGAGCTCTCCCGGTGACTTCCTTCAAACTGCGTCTGTCGATGAATCGTTCTGCCTCAAACTCCGTGAGTGCTGACTTTACAAGGTTGATGAAATCTCCAAAAGACTCGTTGTCAATCAGCCCTTCCCTATCTGTCTTATCTAGTAGACGGGGGTTTGTTTGCGACGAAATCTCCACGACGCCTATAGTTTGGTTTCTACTTAGGTGGCGTTCAAATTGTCGAACTCTTCTGAGATCCATACTGAGCCAGTCATTATCCGGATTGCCATAGGGTAGGACCCGGAATCCATCCCTGAATACTTTCACACCAGTGTTGGGATCAATCATTTCGTCGTATGTTGCTGTGTCGCCAAAAACTGCCCTCTTGTCTTGAGGGCTTAGGTCCCAAGAGTAGAATCGAAGACGGAACGGCCCGCACGTTGGCTTCCTGTCATCGGAGAAATATTCGGGGTCCCGAATGTCCTTTCTTTTGCGTACTTGTCGTGACAGTTGGGGGAAGTCCGGTCTCTGGAACCTATATTGATAGTCGATCCCGCCTGTGTCGTCGAGTTCGCCGACAAATGCATATGTCGCTTTCTTGACCCAGTCAGCAACATCTGGAGGAGAAATTTCGGGGGCCAGCTTGTCTTCGACCGTTATGATAGTGTCGAAATCTGAAAATTCCACGAAGGGAGATTTCATCGCCAAAAGGCTTCTTTGGGTCCGGACTATCATGTCTTGAGTCCAGCGTCGTAGCAATCTACTTGTCGTAATCTGGGTTCCACTTGCGAGGTTAGGATCTACGAAAACGCTAGGCTCTGTTTGTTCCCACTCTACTGGAATCTCGCCGAGGAAGCCCTTGCTTGTCTCAAAGGCGGCCCAGTCGAGCGTTAGCTTCGTTTCGAGACTTGCACCAGTTCTTCTGGTGACAAGTTCGGTGAAGTGTCCAAGTTTGTGAACCGCTAGTCGCCCCAGCCCCTTCTCGCCTAGACACACTCGCTTGTCTCCCTCAGATAACCGGGGCGCTAGGTCGGATCCTCGGGCTTTGGACAATGTTCCCAATTCGAGCCAAGATGAAAGAACTGTTTCAAGGGTCATGCCATGGCCATTATCTCTTACCCTGATGTATCCGCCCGTGGGTTCGCTCACGTTAGAAAGAGTCACCTCAACCTTGGTGGCGTTCGCGTCATACGCATTCTTTACTAGTTCCGAGACCGCGGCAATTTCATCCGTTATTAGCTGTTCACCTAATAGAACCATCAATCTGGCCCGCGCAATAATGTGGGCCTGTCCTTTCTTAGCTGCCTGCATCAGTCTTCATTTCCGTACAGACTGTTACTTTGAGGGCAAACTGATAGATGAAGTCAGCGTTGAATGCTCGCGTGAATGGAGGGTAGCTTTGCAGCCCAAGGCTGCCAATCGATTCAGTGTAGCGCAACATGCTCGTGCCGATGTCTCCGACCCAACCCATCTACGTGATAGCTTGTAGCAAACTGCTCCACTTGTGCCGGATCCTACGAACGGATCATAAACTATCTGACCTGGATTTGACGAAGTACTTATGATCCGGCACAGCAGCGCCTCTGGTTTTTGCGTTGGATACCTTATGCTCTGACGTGAGTTCAAAACTGGTTCTATGTCTGTCCAAATGTCCTGTAATGGTTTCCCAGCCATTTCATCCAAATATCGTTTTAGGAGAGGAACTTTGCCTTTGATATGACTGATTCTCCCTGCGACAAGTAGTTCAAGCATCTTCGTGCGACTATATCGCCAGTATCGCTCGACCCCCAGAAATTCATATCGGGGATTGCCTTTGGCTGCCCCCCCGGGAGCTGTCAGATCTCCCAAAGCATATTTTCTTCCACTCTCATGTTCCACGTATCTATAGGCACGTTTTGCATACGAGCCATCATAGCGAACATACTGTTGATTCCATACATACTTCTGTGACATTGTGTAAACTAGAATAGTGTCATGGACACGTCCAAAATGACGACTTCCTTGACGAACGTCGTTATGAGAACTCTGTCGCTTCCATACTATTTCGTTCAAGAAATTCTTGTTGCCGAAGATATCGTCGGAAACGACCTTGAGATAATGGGAAACGTGCGGGTCGCAGTGAAGATAGATTGTTCCAGTGGGCTTAAGGATCCTTCTGAATTCTTTCAGGCGTTCCGTCATCCAATTCAGATATTGACAAAGTCCATCCCATCTATCATCGAAACCATAATGGTTCGCAACGTATGACCTCCCCGAGAAGAAAGGAGGATCAGCATAGATCAGATCAGCCGAAGCATTTGGAAGCCTTCTTGATGTTTCCAGACAATCTTCATGAAAAAGAACATGGCCGCCTGAATCCTCTAGATGATATACAATACCCTGATCCAAACCGAGACACTGAAAACAGGTAAATGGAATTACTAGAAAGAATTTTCGGAACCAAGCCTGTTATTTGGTGAGAAATCTACATCCGTTAAGTGCATCGTTCGTGCGCATTGAGGTGTTTGGAGTCTGAGATTGGGCACCTCAAGGCTGGCCATCTTTCCTGTCTTCTATGTGTGTGAGAGAGTGAGTGAGAGAATTCTGGGAGGTTAGTGGCACCACAACCGGTTCCTTGATTACAGTGAGCCTCCACCGTGAACGTTCCAATCTGACGTCTTGAAAGAAGTCTCTGTAGGCTCTGGCTAGAACATACTGTTTCCAGACCGGTATACCTAACTGGACCTCAACCTCCCCCAGAGAGCATTCCCCTCTCTGCCTCACATACTCAACCAGCCTATTCATCAGGCCCATGTTGCTAGTCTTCAATTTCTCACTCTCACTCTCTCAAAATCAGGCAAGGTTTCCGCAACTTCAGTGGAAGTCGCGGCCAGCTCGAACCTTTTCTCCTTGTCACGAAACCGCCATGTTGTAGGAATGGTCAACCACTTGGACTCGGTCGCGGTGGAAGCGCAGGTAGTTGTTGGATTGGCGGCGAAGAATCTCCCATCTCGTCAGTTCGGCTATGGCTTCCTCAACCTGGTCTTCGGGCCAAGCATGGTCACGAATCTGCTTCCTGATTTTGGCACCTGTCCACCTGTCGTCTCTACCTTCATGGTTCGTGAGGACAACGAGGACCCGGGCTAAAGGTGTGGGCGGATTCTCGACAAGGTCAGCGGGAAGCTGGGCTGCTGGCCGCAACTTCTCAAGGATCACGTTCGGTAAGGCTTGCTGGGTCCTAATCGTATCTGATTCTTGCGGTGTGATCTTTGGTATGTTATCTCTAGGTATATCCATGGTGATGATCCGTCTTGGTGGCGGAGCTGGCTCAGGTTTCTCAGCGATTGGGGGAAGCTTGGGCTTCGGCTCAAACACATTCCTGAATTTCTCGATGAATTCGTTGACGTCCATCAGCTTGATAGTCGCAGCTTTGGGGGACAGCAGGAAGGTCCTAGTAGCATGAAACGTTTCGCGTTTCCGGAACATGATCTTCTGATAGATCGCAGGTTTCTCCGGATGCCAAACCCAAGCCTCACCGTTCTTCAGCTCTTTCAGCGAGTCGTACCATTGAGCAAGCTTTCTCCGATCCTCATCGGTCTGTTCTTCAACCCACGCCTGAATCGCCTTCTTGTCTTGAGGAGCAAGCGTTCTAAGAACCACGAGGCAGTCCGACTGCGTCAAAATATCCTTGTTCAGAACGGCGCTTCGCTGCGTTATCATCGTACACCCAAGGTTGTGATTGCCGCCTCTACGAACGAAATTGTCAACGCTGCCGAGGCATGTGGCCATCTCGGGCCCTATGGTCCTCTGAGGCGCATACATATCCGTCTCCTCGATGAAGACATGTCGTTCCACGCGGTTCAGCCGGTAGAGCTCATCTAGGAAATCGGTGACGATGAAACGGCTCTGACGCTTCGATAAGACGCTTAGATCAAGGACGGCCGAGATGTTTGCTTCAACGATGGCTTTTGCTATGCTCTTCGCCTTCTCAGAGACCAAGGGGAGATCTCCATGTTCTCCCCCAAACACAACGATCGGCAGCCCTGGTCCCTCGCCATTCCTGCCGACTCGCAGGCCCCACCAGCATCCTATCCCGTCAACGACAACGATAGGAATCTTTGCCTTCAACATCTCTTCCGCAAGGTCCGCAGCGCAGTATGTCTTACCAGCTCCACGCTTGGCAAGAAAAGCGAAAACCCAAGTCACCGCTTCTCTGGGCAGTGCCAAATCCTTCGATATCTGGAACTTCATGTTCTCAGCTTCTCTCTAGCGACTTCACTCATGCTGGTCCCGGTCCGCTTTGCCAGACATCGAATTGACTCCTTGGTCCCTGTCGGTAAAGCGAATCCTAGACGTGCGCTGAGTTCTTCCTCTTGCCTAGTCAATTCGAGTTTACGCTTGATTCTTGCATCGCAGTAGCGGACGCTCTCTCTATCCAGGATCTGCCGTCGCTGGCTTTCCGTCAAACGATTCCACACCGCTAAGCCCAGATCCAAGAGGCATCTCACGACTCGGTTCGCGTTCCTGCCAGCATACTCATGCGCAATATCATGGATCCTCTCAAGGTCCAAGTGACTCAGTCGAAAGCCCCGGCTAGGCATCCTACGGCTCCTCAGAACCCAAAGGCAAAAGATCTAGGCCACCCACGGATCTGTGCACGCTTCTCGAAGCCTTCCTCTTGCCACTCTTCAGCAGCGAAAGTAAGCGAATCAGACATTGACGACAGATCAGTACGGGCAACTGGCCCTTACGGTCATCCTGAATCCGCACCATCAGAACAGGCTTCCGTTTAAGGCCCGACCTTCCTCTGAGGCTACGGCACATCTTGCATAGGACATGGTCGACAACATTGACCTTCAAGCCGGCCGCCCTTCCAGGATCCTCGCCACATCCTCGTACAAGGCAGGGTTCGGCACATACTCCCCAGGACGAGTGCAGATCACTCGCGGAGTCTTCCCGCGCATGATGTGATTCTCAAGAGAATTCGCCGAAGCGATCTCGTTGACCCGGCGGTCCACCGATCGCTTGCTTGGAATCTTCCACTCTCGAGGCCAAGCACCTTCGCGCTGAGCGCTGCGTATCTTCTCTACGACCCGGCTGTAAATGTCTTGGAGCGTCGCGGGCTTACGATGCTCACTCAAATATCCACGAATCGAATAGAACGCCAGCCACTGCAGAACCTCAATGTAGCTCTTGTCTGCGTAGAACTCAGGAATGAACGTAGGAGTCTGGACGTGGCCGCTCTCAATCGCCTCCTCGACGCGACGCAAAGTATTGATCTTGATGGCCACTCTGGCAAGGTCCTCTCGATCCTCAGGCGTCAAATGCTCATAAGGTTCGAGAAGCCTCATCTGACGAAGGTCCTGAACCGGCATCCAACCCTCGCCCTAGAATTCTTTCTTCAGCTTCTGCAACTCGTCAAGTAACTTGTCAAGTCGGACAAGAGAGTCGCTGAGAACGAGCTGCACCTGCCGCACTACCTGCGCCGGTTCGGACGGTTCAGTCATTAAGAAGCTCCCCTATCCTTCGCCTCAACCATGAGCTATCTTCATCTTCTCAGGACCTCGGAGAGCTCCACGTATCCCTCCGTTTCAACCGCGCCCTTCACGTCCAGCCAGCGCCTCACCTCTGCAAGCTGCTTCTCTCGAAGATCCAGCTCTACGACGTATTGGCTTGTCATCAGAACCGCCCTGTATCCGCCCTCACCTGACTCCCTGATCCGGTATAGGAAGACAGAGCTACCCTCAGTCAGCCGCCTGAAGTCCTCGAAAGACTTCAGTTTCAGAGGCATCTAACCACGCTCCTTCCTGGTTCACTCACCTTCTCTGGCCCTCCTTCATCTCGCGGAGAATGGTGAGACATCGTTCGATCCTCGCCAGAAGCTCCTCAGTCACTTGCAACTCCTTCGACAAACCCAGACACCTAGCCCCGCGAAGAGACGCGAGAACTATTTCTGCAAGTTTTCCGAGAGGAAAATCTCCCTGCGCCCAATTTTCCAGCCGGAGAATTCTTTGATATACTTGTGTCGAGGAGCGAGGGCGCTTCTACATCTGCTCACTCCACTTCAGGTACCAGACCGCGGGCTTCCTGCCGATCCGGCCTGCCGCGCCCAACCCTTCAAGGATCCTTAACGCCTCATACACCTCTTTCCGGCTGAGGCCTGTGCCCTGAACCCTCCGCTCCTTGTCCCCCTCAGAGACCTGCCTCGCCGACAAAGCCTCTCCAGCCTTCACAAGGCATACGTACACCTTCGCCACAGGGTCCCTCAAGTTCTCCAGAACGCGAAAGTCCCGGCTCAGAACCCCCAACCTCTCCCGGAAGCCCCGTGCTACACATCACCCAACCGCCACCCCACCCAAGAACATCCTTCGCCACGCAATCCCATACGCATGCCTGATCCCCCACCGACAGATCAGTGACGCGTCACAACCTTACATCGACGGCTGAGTAACATAGCCTTTCAATGGTCTTGGGGGCCAAAGAGAGCCCTCGGCAAAATTTGTTCTCTTGGAAAACGTCCTAGGGAGAAATTCTGAGGCATCAGCGGATATACGTACGTTGACATCTACATGCTCAAAACCCGTCCGGAAACCGTGAAAGTGACCCAATTTTTCCGAGTGCCTGAATGCCTCGGAATCAAAACTCGAACAGCGTTCAATTCCGCAGGTGAACGAAAGTACCTTGAGATGATATCGAAACTACGCTTACTCAAGCTTATGGTTGAGGAGAGCACGTTCTCAAGCCGAGCTCTTTGCCCTGTAGGTTCTTACGCTACCGTAGACGAGCTCCTCAACCTTCCCCTCCGCCACAAGCCTCCGAAGCGCCCACTTCACCTTGTCAAGCGACACACCCAACTCACGGCTCATAACACCCATACCCCTGTAGCCCCTAGTGCGAAGATACTCCAAAACCCTGTCACCCAAACGCTCCTTCAAAGCCATAGACACCCAAGACAAGGCCCAACCGCCCCCGAACATAAAAGGAAACAAGGACCATTCAGGTCCCCGCTGAGCGTCTCGAAACTATTCACCCAATCACTTCTCGTCGACTCTCCGGGTCCTCGAAGAGCCCTCTCCTACATATATCGCGCCTAGCGCCTCCCATCTGAATCGGAGCGAAGAACATGGGCCTCAAATCCTCCAGCTCACCTGCCCCGAAAGAAACCATGTTCCCGCTCCTTCGCGCCTACATCGCACTAAGACTAGCACTGGAAGGAGCCAAAGATGGGTAGAACAATCCCCTCATACCGCATCACACTAGAAGAAGAACTGAAACGATGGGAAAGATTCCGAGACTCCCTACGCATTGATGAACGTGCAGTCTTCGAAGACGTGATGGATGAATGCCGAAGACACGCCTCAGCCGCCGGAGCAGGAGCCTTTCCCTCCAAAACAGAAGGCATGTTCCTACCCATCCTATTCGTGCATCATAGAGCACTCAAAGAACTAGACAAGAGAATGACAAAGTCGACTCTCTAATAGAGAAGTTGCGTGTCGCGCCTTCGATGCCGACAGACAGCACCTGTAGTTATTGTCGCAAAAACCTTAAGGGTTCACAGGCAAGTAGACGATAGGTGGAGCTGACGACGATAGGGTGGAGCTCAATCTAAGACTCGCCGACGATGAAAGTGTAAGAGCATTTGGATCATCGCATCGGAACGCCTTGACTCACAGAACACGAGCTGCGCTTGCATGGGGATGAAGCTTATTGCCACAAACGGAATTTGCCTCTGCGAGGGCGATTAGATATCTACTTCCCGGCTGGTACATGTACTTGGTCACGATTTTCTACGTGGTCCGAGTCTACTACCGGATTGAGGATTTCTGGACTTGGGTGAAATGGGTCTTTGATAACTACTTGAGCATCGCAGGAATTGGAATACCGCTAGGAGTCTTCGCCGGGATTTTTCTGGTTGGCCTTGAGCCCCTGCTCAGAGCACTCCTAGGGTCAAAAATAAAAAGATTGATTGACGGATTCCTGCTTAGCTCAGGACTGTTTGATCCTAGGTATTTCTACTCGCGTCACTTGGGGACTATCGAAAGAGATCTCATGTGCACACTAAGTGACGCCTCAAAAGGCTTCGAACTGTTAAGGCCTGAGAAAGGACTACCGGTTGGTGCTGAGGCGGAGTATGCCGTCACGGATTTTGAGAGTCGGCTATGGGTTAGGTTGAAGCCTCAGTACAAGAGGTTGATCGAGTCACGAACCCAATTCTATAGTATGTTCTTCTCGATCTCCTTTGTGTCTCTCATGGCTTTTCTTTTCCAAGGTTTTTTTGTGGCATATGGACACAATCCGGGCATATATGCACTGTTCATTGGGGAGATAGATCTATTCCGACAAAGCCTTGACCTCGCTTGTCTGTTGCGTGCGTTCTTAGCACTTGCACGTGTCGCTCTGGAAGTCCTTAGGCGGCCTGACAGCTACGTTCTTTTATCGTTTGTAGGCGCAAATGCAGTGTTCAATCTTTTTCTTCGGTTGATCCCTACTCTGCGGCTGAAATTGGGTCAGCAAGCAGGAGCGCGAGTGAGAAGACCGCTTGTAAGCTTGCGGATTCTCGGGAGAACTTTGTGGACCTACGCAATAGCAACAGGTTTGACTATTCTTCTGACGTATATTCTTGGGAAGTATCTTTACGAGCATATGCGGTTCTGGGAGATGTCAGACTTTCTAGTTCTTTACATTATGTTCCTGTTTCACGTGCTTTCGTACTATGCTGGGTGTCTAGAATACGATAGAGTGGTTCAATACAAGAAGTACCTTTTGCAACTAGGTTTGTCAAGGATCTTATCTCCGGCCTGAATCTTCGTTTATGGAAGTACGCGCACTAATGCCTGACGAGGCATATGATTAGGTTGAACCATTAGGAAGCCGGGCAGAGAAAGACCTCGTTTAGGTAGCATCCTGAAAGTAGAGGTGTCAGAGGTTCGACCGAGATAACCTGTCAAACCTGATGTATCATACAGGTCATCTATCAAACTCGATAACCTATCAAACCTGATAGATCAGTCCACATCATTCGAGTAGAGGAAGGATGTAGAAGGGATTTAAGAGTAGCGCGCTCTTCAGGAAAACATGGGGAATGAGTACAGCTAGTTCGCGTTTTGACAAGTGCGACTCGTCTTGACTTACTTTGAGGGCCTTAGACGTAGTATGGCACGCTCAATTGCCCTTTCAGCTTCAGTATAGTTGCCGGCTTGCGTAAGTTTCCAGCAGAGATCGCAGTAGTGTTGAGAGGTCTCGGTGGCTCTCCCGTCGATTCGTCCCCAATTGTATTCAGAGTACTTCTTGGAAAGGCTCCATGCATTCTCACTGCCAAGCACAAAAACAACTCTGTTCTCTTGGCTGGAACCGAAACCGCAACCAGGACAAGAGAGATGGCTAGTCGCGCGCTCCTGCCTTTGTATCTGTGTGACTTGGTCAGTGAACGCTGACATGGCAACATAGCAGATTGGCCCTTTGGACGCCGTTACAGTCGTTCCAGTAATAATGAGCTCATCGCCCATTTGATGGCCTGCAGGGCATTTCCCGAGAATTCTACTGGGCGCTGCGTGCACTATCATTGCCCCAATCTTCCTTGACAACTTTAAAGACCACATTCCCACCAAGCCCCGTAGCTGGATCAGGGCAGGAAGCCAGGATTTGCTCGCCACTTCTGATTCGAGACATGTTCGTCAGAACGGAGTTCAACGCAAAAATGCATAGATTATCGGATTGTGTCTTGTCGATGCAAGCATCATCTAGGTTAACTAGGACCTTGTCACCAACCCTATAACGAGCATTGCAGGTACCAATGACCCGTTCCACTGTTGCGATTGCTCGCCTCATTTATCATCCTATCCCGAAACGAGCCTACATACTTGAGAGATAGGTCGCAAGTATGATGCTGGTTAGATATCAAATTGTCCACAGACTGCTAGCGCCTTAGCTTACCTCTTCGTCTTTTCGATGCAGCCCTACAGTTGTATTCTATGCGATGACGGCAAAGTATTCGACATCTACGGTCACACACATTGGCGCACTGCCTAGCTGGCGCCAGATAACCTATCAAAGACGAAATATTGGCCCACATCAACATGCATTACCTCTTTGCTAAAGAGCTGAGGCTATACGTCCTCCGCGATGGATAGGGAGCGCAAGCTTATTGAAAGACTCGACCTCACAGCCTCGCTTTGATTTTCCCCAGTATGAACGCCTTGACAAAGTCATTGAGAAGAAGACATGTGAGGAACGAATATGTGAGAACCATCAAGAGTTCAAATGGAGTTATTGAAGCTAGGCCCGGTGCCCCTGTAATCGATATCGATGATACGATAGTCGAATTCAGTATCATAGCCAGAAGAAGAGGTTTGCTCGGTCTAGATTCCCAGAAGTGCCTTCTTTCCCTCACAGTCATGACGGTGAAGTATCCTGAAAATACAAGAAAGTCGAATACAAACGTCCGCAGTTGCTCAATACTGTCATGTAGGTCGAACCGCAGCAAGCCAATATGGAGTAGGAGGAGTGACTCGATCACCAAAGTGCCAAGCGTGAGTCCTACTTTGACCAGCCCCGCTATGTCCCAACTGTCAGGCTTTCTTGAATAGCTGACCTTGTCAGTTGCAAGTGAGAGTGTGACATAGTCGCTCAGGAATAGGAGTAGCGTCATCTGGAGTGTAGTTACAACATATTGTCCTACAAGTATGAATGCCAAGACAATGAAGACTAGCCTTTTGAATGTTCGAATTATCTTGTTTGTGATCCAGGTGCATATTCTTTGATGTATCATCCGCCCGTTTGTGACCAGATCGACTATTCCTACGAGACCACTAGTGGTGAGGACTGCGCTGGAGGCTTGTTTTGCAACATCAGTTGCGCTGCTGACAGCTATGCCAACCTCCGCTTGTCTTAAGGCAGGAGCGTCGTTGACGCCATCCCCAGTCATCCCAACTACGTGTCCCTTTTTCTGAAGACTCTTGACGATTAGGTACTTGTCTTCAGGGTAGATTTCGGCGAAACCATCACTTGCTTCTATGCTCTCAAGGTGCTTGCCTTCTTTTACACGGTCTCTCAGGTTCCATATGGTTGCTATTTTGTCGCCCAGGCCAACTTGATTGGCCAGTTCCCTAGCTACTGGCAGGGCATCTCCAGTCAGCATCTTCACGGAAACGCCTAGGTCTCTGAGTTCAGCTATGAGCTTTGGAGAATCTGGCCTAGGCTTGTCAGAAAGGGCCGCGATTCCGATGATCCTGATGTCTTCTTCTGCTGAGCCTTTGGCCACGGCTACGGTTCTGTAACCCTTAGTGGATAAGGTCTCGAAATTCTTTTCTATTCTTACGCGTTCTTCTGGACTATTCTTGCAGAGGGTGATCAGAACGTTCACAGCGCCTTTGAAGACGAGGTAGCTGTGCCCTTCCTTTTCTATGACGGATTCTGTTCTTCTGGTAGAGGGGTCAAATGGGACGAATTTCGTCTGTACGTAGCCGCTGTGAGGTACCTGCATGTCTTTTGCGGCTGAAATAAAGGCTAGGTCTATGGGGTCTTGATTTGCCTCCTGAGAAGCTAGAGCACCATACAGTATCACATCTTCTTTCTCGTACCCCTCGTCGGCAATTGCGTCTGTTATGAACAGTCTGTTCATCGTGATTGTGCCGGTCTTGTCCACGCAGAGTGTGTCCATTGTGGCGGCATCTTCGCAAGCGTCAAGCCTAGTAGCGAGGACGCCTTTCCTTGCAAGCTCCAGCGAGCCCAGAGCCATGCTTACAGTGAACATCGTGGGTAATGCGACCGGTATCGCCGATGCTAGAAGGATGACTGCCAATGGCAGTATTTCGATTAGAACCATGCCTCTTGATATCGCCAGGGTCAATCCGATCGAGAGGAGGACGCTTACCATTAGCAACAGCCATCTCACAACTTTCGAGATTGCCTCTTCCATGTGCAGCTTGGGTTTTGCTATCTGAACGAGTTCTACAGTCCGTCCATAGTAGGTCTTAGTGCCTGTTGAGGCGACAATACCGGTGATCTCTCCCCTCGTAACAATGGAACCGGAAAGAAGAATGTCGTCGACCTTCTTCTCAATGACCAAAGATTCTCCTGTCAAAGATGACTGGTCAACTTCTACGGTTCCATCTGCCACTCTAATATCTGCGGGAACAAAGTCACCTGCTCTCAGTCTAACAACGTCCCCAGGAACCAATTCTCGCGCAGCAACTCGAACCCACTTTCCATCTCTTTTTGCTCTGGTATTGACTTTCAGTCTCTGCTTGAGTAGAGCCACGGCAGAACTTGCCTTTTCTTCTTGAATGAAACCCAAAACCCCGTTGAACAATAATAGAGCCGTTATTACGTATGTTTCAAGATATTTTCCCAGAAACCATGTCAGCGCCACTGTTATCTCTAGCATCCAAGGCGTGATACCCCAGAACTTCTTGAGAAACCTAGCAACCGGCCTTACTCGTCTCTCTGGAACCTCATTGTACCCATACTCGCCTAACCTTTTCTGAACTTCGTCTGAGCTTAGGCCCTTTGCGAGATTGGTAGCGAGCTGGCTCAATGACCTGCACTCAGCCTCTCCCACTTGGATGGCTTGATGTTACAATAAGCTTTTGGAGCCGAAGTCAAAAGAACTTTTCGCACAATCCCTGTGAACCGAAGAGCAGAAGATTAACGCTCTGCAATTGTCGAGAAACTCTACTTATTCAACTCCAGAATCAGTTCTGAATGCTAGGATGCGAATCCCGCCCCACATGGCTCCTAGATAGTACGCAAAGGCCCAAATTGTGCTATAGAATCCGTCTCTAAGCATGTGAGTCATGGAGATGTCGTGGCCTGCTCCGTTCAAGACACCAGAAAAGACTAGGAATGAAAGAGCAAAGATCGGGAACTTGTAGAGTAAATCAGCGACTATTCCTAATGTCAGGAGGAGTCCTATTCCCATGCAGAAGGGATGTACCGAACTCTTGCCAATCATCTCACGTGGATACTTTTTGAATGATGGAAAGAAACATGTTCCGTAAAGGAAAGCTCTCTTTATGCTCCACAGCTTCTCTGCATGTATTACTTCGATATCGCGCGAATGCACAACTTTCCATCCAGACCTATAGACCTTGAAGGTCAGGATCAGATCTCCTGCCCATTCCATGAACGGGTCAAATCCTCCGACTTGTTCGAATAGAGCCTTCCTGTAGGCGGCGTTCGCAGACTTGATCACCCTTAGTTGGCTCTTGACTCTAAACCGCTGAGATGCCCCCTCGGAACCTGGCAAACGTCGGAAGTAGCCAGCCACAGCACCGACCTCTGGGTCGCCGAAGAACCGCAGAAATTTTGCAGTCCATTGGGCATCTTCAACGATGCAATGGGCATCTATGAAAACGACTATCTGCCCTCTCGCCTTCCCCACACCAATATTACGTGCGGAGCTTGGCCCAACGGGCTTTTCGTTTCTAACAACGGTGACGGGGAAGCGTGTGAGGATCTCAACAGTGCCATCTTCGGACCCATCATCTACGACGATGATCTCCTTGTCACG
>Ga0315309_1000106_pt1 | contig 47841 bp, 51 predicted proteins | sample TDP4_MG_FD_203080 | JGI IMG/M metagenome (GOLD analysis project Ga0315309, IMG submission 203080) | Freshwater sediment microbial communities from Lake Towuti, South Sulawesi, Indonesia - TDP4 | ecosystem: Environmental > Aquatic > Freshwater > Lake > Sediment | place: Indonesia: South Sulawesi... | reverse complement strand
GAAAATGGTCCATAAGAGTTACAGAATCAAAACGCAAATCTTCAGCACATTTGCAGATCTTTCTAACTTGCGAGAAATCCATGTGCTCCTGAACTAAATGTAATCCAATCGTAACCTGCTTATCCATCAAATCAACTCACAAAGGGCTAAGTACACATGAATGTGCAACCAAAAATAAACTTGTTTGTGCTATAAAAGATATCAGTCATGCAAAAAGAAAACTTAAACTGATGAACGCGGTTATCATGTGGAACCTTCTAAAAGTGGTAGTCGTTAGGTTTAAGAAAAAGAGGATATTTTGAGTTTATTTTGCTGGCTTAAAGTATTTTATATCGTTTATTGAGGCTTTTCTTTCCCGCGGCGACTTCAGGACCGCTTCGACTTTCATGTCTATGCAGACATTGTCTGTTTCGCCTATCTTGTGGATTATTCCGCCGTGGGCTCCCTCAAACTTTACTAATGCATATACGACTGGCTTCTCCAGTTTTGAACCGTCAATGTCTATTGTGGCTATCGTGAAAGTGTGGATTACGCCTTTCTTGCCTACGTCAACCCACTCCTCAAGCTTCGAAAAGCACCGCTCACAATACATCCTCGACGGAACATACACTATGCCACATCGGGAACACTTCGCACCCATTATCCTGCCCTTTTCCTTTAGCTCTTTGAAGAAGCGCTCGCCAGCAACGCCCAGAGTGTACATGTAGTCTGCTTCCATGTCGCCGAGCCAGTGGCGGGCACTAAACGGATTCGTAATCTTCTCTAAGCTCATAGCATTATTCCTCCTTTACTAGTTTGAAGTATTTTATGTCCGTGATGGCGCCTTCGCGTTCCTTAGGCGGCTTCCAAACGGCTTTGACCTTCATTCCAAACTTGACTTCCTTCCAATCCTTCACTTCTTCGATTCTGTGGATTATACCCATGCCTTCTGAAGCGCCGTCCAGATTTATGATTGCAACAATTATCGGCTCCTTCAACCTCCTCGCGTCCGCTGCTAGAAACGAAACCGAGTAAGTGTTGATGATGCCCGTGTCCTTCGCGTACGTCCAGCCGTCCGTCGGCTTAAAGCACTTCTCACAGTAAATCCTCGGTGGAACCATAATACGCCCACATTCGCTGCAAGTTGTCGCGATTATCTTTCCCTTCTTTAGCTCTTCGAGGAACCTGCTCATGGCTATTCCGGCGCTCCAGGCAAACTTCGCCTTGGGCCTAAACTTCTCGGTTGGGACCCTTCCTTCCCTGATGTCTTTGGCTTCTAGGGCTTCTCCAGCATAATTCTTAATTTTCACGCTCATTTTTCACTCATCCCCCTCTTAACGCCTCAAAACGATTACCGAGCCATACTGCATTAAGTCACCCCAAGCCTGAGCGACACCAGTTCTCGGGTCGCCTGGAATCTGCCTCTTTCCAGCCTCGCCGCGCAACTGCCAGAAGATTTCGCAAACCTTCATCAAACCCGCAGCAGCTATTGGGTTGCCAACCCCCAACAATCCGCCAGAGGGGCATGTTGGCAAATCGCCGTCCCTTTGTGTTACACCCTCCGCAGTCAGCTTTGGCGCCTCCCCCTTCTTGCACAAGAGTAGGCCTTCCATGTGGTGGAGCTCCTTGTAGTCAAACGGGTCGTAAGGCTCAGCCAAGTCGATTTCTTTGGGTGGGTTTTTGATTCCAGCCATTTTGTACGCCATGCGAGCCGCGCACTCAACATAGTCTGGATAGTACAGGTCACGGTTTGTCCACTGCGTAGAATCGATGCACCAGCCCACACCGTCAATCCAAACAGGGTTGTCAGTAACCTCCTTGGCAACATCCTCTGAAGCCAAGACAACCGCTGCGGCGCCGTCGCTTGTCGGGCTTACGTCTAAGCGCTGAACCGGCCAGCACATAATCTCGGAGTTCAAAACATCCTCAACTGTTATCTTTGCACCCAACTGGGCGCATGGATGATCCAAAGCATTTCGTTTGTTTTTGACTGAGACGAGGGCTATTTGCTCCTTCTTAATGCCATGTCTATACATGTAGCGGTGCATTTCCAAGGCGAATATCCAGATGAGGTTCATGCCGATTGGGCGTTCAAGGATTGGGTCGAATATTGTTGTGAAGGCGAACTGTGGATGCGGATAGCAGGAGGACATCTTCTCCTCAGCCACCGCTAGGCACGTGTCGAACTGTCCAGAAGCAACGTGCCACCAGCCAGCCAGTGGCGTGAAAACTCCGGTGCCGCCGCCAACGAAAACCCTTGAGTATGGTTTGTTGTTAGCTCCTGCTCCATCAGCCAGGTATTCACCTTTCATGTGGACTCCATCGAAGGCATCTGGCGCCGAACCCATCACAACACTCTGTATATCTCGCAATTCCATTCCAGCGGCGTCAAGAGCCATCTTCGAAGCTTCATAAGACAATTCCTTGCCCGTTTCTTTCAGGTTTCTTCTGAACAGAGTTAAGCCAGCTCCGACGATTGCAACTCTTTTCTTTCCAAACATTTTTCATCTCACCTCACTTAACATTGCTTAAGACCGCCACAGCTCCCGTTGCCGTTGGGATTCCACGCCAAGTGTGAGCCAAGCCAACCTCTGCGTCTGGTATCTGCCTCTGTCCTGCCTGACCCCTCAGCTGCAACACTACTTCGAGGAGCTTTTGCATTCCAGAAGCCTCTAGGCCGTATCCCATTCCAAGCAAGCCTCCAGATGGATTCAGTGGAAGTTCGCCGTCTAGGGCTGTGAGGCCCTCCTCTGTCAGTTTTCCAGCCTCGCCGTACTCGCAGAGTTTCAACGCTTCCATGTGTTGAAGCTCCTTGTAGGCAAACAGGTCGTGGATTTCGACGAAATCAATTTCCCCCCGCGGACTGCTGATTTTTGCTGTTTTATACGCCATTTCAGCCGCTAATCGCGTGTAAACCGCCTTAGACCAGTCCATAGTTTCTAGGCTCGGGGTTTCGGTGCACCACCCAACACCCCTAACCCACACGGGATTGTCACTTAGTTTTTCTGCGACATTCTCCGAAGCCAAAACCATGACTATACAACCGTCTGCAGGCGTGCTTATCTCCAGCTTTTTCAGGGGATAAAAGCACATTTCAGAGCGCAAAACCTGGTCTAGGGTTGTGTCTGCGCCGTAGGCTGCGTGGGGATTCTGTATGGCGTTCTTCTTGTTCTTCACCGCAACCTGTGCGCATTGTTCCATGGTTGTGCACGTGTCATGCATATAGCGGTTCATCTCCATTCCAGCAACGTAGTATGGGTGGCCGCCCAAAGGTCTGTTGAAGATTGGGTCTAGGCCGAAGGCAACTATGTCCATGTACGTGAGGATGTCTGAGGCTTTGCTGTGGGCTTCCACAACAACCGTGTTGAACTGTCCTGTTTTGATGAGCATGTAAGCTGTCGCTAATCCGAGCATTCCGTCGCCTGAAACCGTGAAGAGATGGCGCAGCGCAGCGCCCAGCTGGTCTGGAACGAATTCGTCGAAGATGCTGAATCCCTCCAAGTAATCCTCAGCGCACGTCACAAAGACGTCAACATCCTTCCTAGGGTTGATTCCCGCGTCCTCGTAGGCTTTCACCGCAGCTTCAAACATTAGCTCTTTGTAGGAAAGTTCCGGCGTTATCGGTCTGAAGCCAACGCATCCGACACCGACAATGGCAACTTCACTCATTTTCTCTTCTCCCTTCCTTTCCAAATTTTAGAGCCTATAATGTAAAAGCCTGTTCACATAAAACTTTCGTGAAAAACTAGGCAAAATGTTGAAGAAACTTAAATACTTGCTAAAATACTATTCAGTTCTTCGCGTTAAAAGGTAAGTAAAGGAGAATTTCGCCTTGAAGGGCAAACCACTTGTTTCGATAGTTTCTGCTGGTTTGTCAAAATTCGGAAAACTGGAAGGCTTATACGCAAGGGAAATTTTTGCTGAAGCGGCTAAAGAAGCGTTTGACCGTTGCCCAAACCTCGACCCCAAGAAGGATATTCAGGCCTTGCTTGTTGGTCACATGGGTGAATCCTACGAGCACCAGGGGCACACGGGCGCAACGATGGCTGACTGGGCTGGCTTGCTGCATATACCAGCAACAAGAACGGAAGCCGCGTGTGCTTCTTCTGGAGCCGCTTTAAGAGCCGCAATATACGCTGTTCTTTCGGGCTTGTGTGACGTTGTTATGGTTGGCGGCGTTGAGAAAATGACCCACCGAACCACGCCTGAAGTGACTGAATATTTGACTATGGCTTCTGATTACCCCTTCGAACAGTGGCATGGCGTAACCTTTCCAAGCTTGTTTGCTTTGATGGCGACTGCGCATATGCATGAGTATGGCACGACGGAGCAGCATCTCGCCATGGTTGCCGTGAAGAACCATTATCATGGAAGCCTAAACCCTAAGGCGCACATGCAGAAGGAGATAACGCTTGAGATTGCTTTGTCCTCGAGGGTTATAGCTTGGCCCCTCAAGCTTTACGATTGCTCACTAATCACCGACGGAGCAAGCTGCTTGATCCTGACAAGGCCAGAACTAGCCAAAAAATACACAGACACACCAGTTCACATAATTGGAAGCGGACAAGCCAGCGACACCATAGGCATTTACGAGAGGGAAGGCTTCACATCGCTTGCAGCAGCCAAATTAGCCGCAAAGAAGACTTATGAAATGGCTGATGTGAAACCAGAGGACATCGACGTTGCGGAGGTCCACGACTGCTTCACAATAGCTGAGATAATAGCCTACGAGGACTTGGGCTTCTGCAAGCCAGGCGAAGGCGGACGCCTAGTCGAAAGCGGAGAGACAAGGCTTGGAGGAAGAATCCCCGTGAACACGAGCGGTGGACTAAAGGCTAAGGGGCATCCTGTGGGCGCAACGGGAACAGCACAAGCCTACGAGATGTATCTGCAGCTGACCGGACAAGCGGATAAACGACAAGTGAAGAATGCTGAAATAGGCTTGACGCATAACGTTGGCGGCTCGGGCGCCACAGCCACGGTTCATATTTATAGAGGGGGCTAAAGCATGAGCGAGCAGACACCCTTCACAATAGAGCAATTCTACAAGCACATACTCCAAGGAAAACTCATGGGTGGAAAATGCCGAAAGTGCGGAAAAGTGCATCTTCCGCCTAGGCCCTTGTGTGACAACTGCCTTTCGAAAGTGTTCGAATGGGTCGAGCTTCCGCAAAAAGGAAAACTGTTAACATATACTGTTATTCATGTGGCGCCAGCGCAACTCCAAGAAATGGCGCCATACGCCCTAGGCATAGTCCAACTTGAAAACGGCATTAAAATCCCAGGCATGATTAAGGGCATAACACCAGAACAAATAAAGATAGGGATGCCGTTAACCATAGACTTTGGAACATGCGCCGGAACACAACAGTGGCCCCAATGGCCCAGATACCACTTCAAACCAGCCTAGCAAAAATCAGAAATCTTTTTCCAATTCTCTTTTCACGTTTCTGAAGTTTTGTTGATGTATTCTATCAGTGTTGGTAGGTCTCTAATTGACGTTATAAGGTAGTTTGCGCCTGAGGTGGTCAGCTCTTTTGAAGACGAAACTCCTGTCGGCAACGCCACAGCAACGGCTTTTAATTCCCTTGCGCATTTCATGTCACCGACGCCGTCTCCAACAACCATGACTTCTTCTGGATTAACCTCTAAAGCCTTTAACGTGGCTTCCAAATGTTCAGTGTTGGGCTTGACATACTTCACGCCCTCTCTCGAGGTTATGGCGTCAAAAAATTCTTTGATTCCAAACCGCTTTAAAATGTAGTTTGTTGATTTTTCACCGTTGATCGTGCATAAGCCTATCTTCAAACTCATTTCCTTCAAAGCCTTCAGAGTTTCCAAAACTCCTGGAAGCAAGCTTGTGGTTTTCGCAGCCTCTAACTCGTATTTTTCAGCTATCGCCAAGGCCTTTGCACGAGTATCCGTAAACGTCTTTTCCGACTGTCCATTGTTCTTCATGAAAATTTCCGCTTTCTTCAACATTTCGAAAATGCTCTCATTTGTTGGTAGGACTGAGGCTGGCAACCCTCTTCTCATTAAGAAGCTTCTGACATCAGCCCTCACAGCCCTATAGTCTACGTTAAAGCTTGCAAGAGTCCCGTCCAAATCGAAGACAACAGCCTTGACCGTCATTAGCTCTCCCTTTCGCCGTTGTGGATTTGAAGCCTTTAATCACGTTCTGAGAGAGATATACTTTGCGGTGAAGGCAAACTGAATATTTAACTTCCAATCTAGTATATGGTTTGATGTGCTATGAGCCTTGAGGAATATACAAAAGAAAAGCTTTGGGTCATCCTCGTCGAGACAGTCCACGCCCTACTCATGTATCCAAACCACAAAACCTATACGAGGGAAGTGATTTTGAACGAGAAACCAGACATAATGCCAGCGGAATTGGCTGTCAGACTGAAGATACCTTTAGGCGAAGCCCTAGTAATTCTATATGAGTTAGCCGACGAAAGAAAACTGAAATCTTAAAATACTTGGACACTTGAAGCCTTAAAAGCTATATAGACTTCCGCGTTTAGGTTTAGTTCCATCTCGTTGAAGGAACGCTTAGTTATCTGAACCTTGAAGGGTTTTCCAACGTCAACCTTAAGCCTAACGACAGAACCCAAATCTAATATTTCAACAATCTCACCCTTAAAGATGTTTCTTGCGCTGGATGCGAAGCGACTTTTAGATAAAATTATGTCTTCTGGACTGACGAAAACTGAAACTTTGCCGGAACTTTGAACAGTTGCCTCTATTTGGACACCGTTTCCAATATCCACCAAAGTTGTGCCGTTCTCCGTGACTTTTGCGGTTCCAGAAAAAGTATTTTCGAGAGCGGCGAAGCTGGTCAAAGTTTTTGAGAGACTTCCGAAGATTTCGGTTGGTGTTCCAACCTCGCTTATTTTTCCATTGGTTATTAAGGCGATTCGATGGGGCAAATTTTTTGCTTGGAACATGTTGTGCGTGGCCATCACTATTGTGGTTTTTAATTCATGGTTAACCGCTGAGATTATTTCCTCCATGATCAAGGCGTTTTTAGGGTCCAAGTTTGCAGTTGGCTCATCCAAAAGAACAAATTTGGTGTTGAGAACTAAGGCCCTCGCCAATGCAACTCTTTGCTGTTCCCCACCAGAGAGCGTCTTCGCTTGTCTCCTATCAAAGCCTTCCAACTTCACCAACTTCAACGCCTTTATGACCTCTTCTTCAACCTTTTCTCTCGGCATCTTCCTCACTTTCAAGCCATAGGCAACATTATTGTAAACTGTGGTGTTGAAGAGAATTGTTTTCTGAAAAACCATGGTGCTTTCCATTCGCATTTTCTGGATGTTCTTTTCCGTGACTTTTTGACCGCGGAAATATAATTCGCCTTTTGATATTTTTTCCAGAAAAGCCAAGATTTTAAGCAATGTCGTCTTTCCGGAGCCGTTGGGGCCGAGAAGCGCAAGTACTTCGCTCTCTCGAATTTTCAGGTTCACGTCTTCTAAGGCGGTTATTCCGTTGAAAGTCTTTGTCACATTTCTTAGCTCTGCAATCCAGCTCATTTTCTTTTCCTTCGGAGAATGTGCGCTGCGACGTTTATTACGAGAACTACCGCAAGAAGTATTATGGTTAGCGCGATGCTTAAGGATATGTCGAAGTTGATTTCGTTGGCGATTTTTGTCGTTAGAACTATGTTTCCGCCCACCAATAAGGCTATGCCCAGTTCAGCTATCGCTCGGTTAAAGCTGGTTATGCAAGCTATAAAAATTCCGTTTGCTGCCTCTTTAAGAACAGCCAAGGATGCTTGAGATTCAGAAGCCCCGAGGGTTTTGGCCAAACTCGTTATCTCCGGGTCAACAGCCTCTATAGCAGTTGTGGCAAAACTCACGATTACAGGTGTTACGAGCAATGCCTCGCCGATGATTACGGCTGTGGGAGTGTACATAAGACGTAGGAATCCCAATGGTCCACTCTTTGATAGAACGAGATATAGAATCAGACCCAAGGCAACTGTGGGTATGCCAATCAGAGCGTTAAAGAAGCCTTTCACAACGAATTTACCGCGGAAATCCCTAAGCCCCAGAAACATTGCGATTGGCGTCCCCCACAGAGTAGCAATTATTGTGGCTGTGCCTGATATAAACAATGACAGCAAAGTGGTTTGGTAAACCGTTGGATCTCCTGAAAGGATGAGCTGGAAAGCCCTCACTAGTCCTTCCCACAAATCTGTCAAACTTCTTCATCTCCTTAACTGTAAAGCTCTGGGTGCCCGTCTCTATACTCTGGCGGGCATTCGGAACCATTGAAGAAGGAGTAGTCCTGTATCCACTGTACTACCTGTTGGGATGAATTCTGCTTCAGAGGTTGAACTGCACCGAGGAAGAGGCTCTGACCATAATCGCTTGCGCCATGGCTTTCTATCAACTGTTGCCCTTCTTCGGAGACCAGAAATTTTATGAGCGTTATCGCATCTTCAAAGTTTACGCTGGGATGCCTCGTATGGTTCACTGCTATGACGCTGTAAACGTTGAGCATTTCCTTTCCTTCGGTTACGAGTGTTTTAAGGGAGATTCTGTCGTCCTTTGAATATTTTAGGTATGTGCCCATATCGGTAAGGGTATAAGCCGAAAATTCTTCAGCCATCAGAAGCGTTCCGCCCATGCCCGTATCTGCCCTTGCATACCACGATTTAATCTTTATTTCAGAGTAGTTGTAACCAGAGGCTGTCCAAAGGCTTTGCTCTTTCTGGTGGGTGCCAGAGTTGTCACTCCTGGAAACCCATGTTTTCTGTGTTTGACTTTCCCCATATGCAGCTATCCGTTTTAATGCCTCTGTCGCGTTTAACCCACGGATTCCAGCAGAGTCTGCTTCTGGACCAACAATAGCGAAGAAGTTGTAGGCTATTATTTTTCTACAAACACCGTATCCTTCTTCCAAGAAAGACCTTTCAAGTTTTGGCGAGTGCACGAGAGTGACGTCTGCGTCGCCATTCTTTGCGTTTTGTATGGCTACGCCGGTGCCAACTGGTATAAAGTTGACATCTATCGGATGTCTTGCTTCAAAGGCTTTTTCTATAACGTCCAACAACCCTGTATCGTAAAGGCTGGTTGTCGTAGAAACTATAAGCCTTCTTTTACCGAAGTATTGGAGGTATATGACTGTTCCGGCGATGAGTAGAATGGTTATTATCGCTGCGGCGATGAGCATTTTTTTCGACGCTGTCAAGGTTTTTCACCGTTATGTTTTTCTATTCATATCGGTTTAAACTTATAAGCATTACGCATCAATAAATAAGCGGAAATGCTCACCCACAAAAAACTCAAGCCCTTGTGCAAAATTTGGATAGAATACAAGGGAAAACCCCTTCTCGGCAAGGGTGGAGCCCAAATCCTAGAGCAAATAGAAAAGGAAAAATCCATTTCCAAAGCCGCTGAAAAGCTCGGCATGTCCTACCGTTACGTTTGGAGTTACCTGAAAAAAATCGAGAAGACCCTTGAAGAGCCGGTGGTTGAAACATTCAGGGGCGGCAAATCCGGCGGAGGAGGTGCAAGACTGACACGGCTGGGTAAGAGCTTGTTGTATGAGTATAGGCGTGTTGAGGGCTATTTGGGCGAGGTTCTCTCTGATGAGGAATATTGGGAGGCTGTTGGATTGAAAATTAGTGCAAGAAACCGTTTGAAAGGAAAAGTTGTAGCCGTAGATAAAGAGGCTTTAACCGCAAAAGTCAAAATCAAAATGACCATGCCAACGGTTGTGACTGCATTAATCTCAAGAGAAGCCGCTGAGGAACTGAACATTAAGGTTGGAGACGAGGTGGAAGCGGTAGTAAAAGCAACCGATGTTATGATAGCAAAATAGATTCATGAGCCATATTTTGCTTAACTTAGATCACGCTTGCATTAAAGCTCGCTATGCAAACTTAAGCTTATATGGATGCCCGACCAATTTACAAGAATCGTGAAAGGTGGAAACATGAAAGGTAGAAGAGTTTCAGCTTTATTCTTCATTGTCCTGTTAAGCATAATCACGACAACGGTAGCCTCGGCAACCGCCATCTCCTTCACAAACGAATCAGTTATTTCAGCCTCCGGACAGAGCAAAGAAGTATTCGTTGATCCATATCTGAAAGAGGTTTTAACCACAGCACCCACTGGCGTCTCAGAGAGACTCATCATCACGTTTGACCAAAGCGTGAACATGGAACTTAGGACAAAGCTCCTCTCCACCATAGATGGCCTAGAGATAATACAAGCATACAAGATAATACCAGGAGTGTGCGTAAAGGCTCCTTTGAGCGCCGTCGAAGGCGTCAAAAAGCTGGATGGAGTGGAGGCAATATGGTTTGATAAAGAGGTTAGGGCGCTCAGCATCGCCGACCAGCTCTTCCCTAAACATAAGGTCTCGCCAGAACTCTCAGACAGCGCAGGCTTGATAAACGCCCCCAGCCTCTGGGCGCTCGGTATTAACGGCTCCGGAATAGTGATAGCCGTAATAGACACAGGGGTCAATTGGCGTCATGAAAGCTTAGACGATCTGGACGACAATCCAGCCACTGAAGATCCGAAGGTCATAGCCAACGCTTCCTTTGTCCCAGGAGTATCAACAGGATTAGATGATCATGGGCATGGCACGCACGTTGCTGGAATCGTAGCTGGAACGGGAGGGCCATCGCATGTTTACATGGGTGTTGCGCCCGGCGCACGGTTGTACGCGGTGAAAGTTTTGAATTCAACCGGGAAGGGCTACGAGTCATGGGTTGCCGCCGGAATCGAGTGGTCTGTTGAAAATGATGCAGACGTGATAACCATGAGCATGGGCGGCCTGGGATACCCACGTGACCCTGTCTCCATGGCTTCAGATGCCGCAGTCGATGCGGGAGTAGTGGTTACGGTGGCGGCTGGCAACTCGGGGCCCACGTATGCAACGACGGAGTCACCTGGCTTAGCTACAAAAGTCATCACGGTGGGCGCAACAACCAAGGCGGACACCGTTGCTACTTTTAGCAGTAGAGGACCCAACGCCTATGACTATAGAGGCGACCCAGATGTTGTCGCTCCAGGAGTTGGAATCATGAGCGCAGACGCTCAGAATCTTACCGGCTATATATCAATGTCGGGCACCAGCATGGCAACGCCGCACGTCGCCGGGGGGGCAGCGCTTCTCCTGCAGGTATTTGATAACGCAACGCCCAACCTCATAACAAGCGCCTTGATGGCGAGCGCGGTGGACCTGGGATACGACTCTTACACACAAGGCGCCGGCAGAATCGACGTTTCAGGCGCATATAACCTGATAAAGGAATCCATGGAGCATGGAATCCTCCGTCTCGAGTCATCTCAGCACTTAACTCCGCCAACAACCAAGCGGGAAGAGTTAGCACCACAGTACGTCTGGTTCGGCAACGCCAGAATACAATTCGTTGTGGACGATTTTGGCAACATTCTTGGCTTATTTTTTGATGATCGTAACCAGTTGGCGGTTATGGCTTGGAGAATCGCCTATAACACTTCAAATCTAGCGAGCTGGCTAGACTTAGAGATTGTACAACCCATGCGGATAAGAGTTTTGAACGGAACGTATCAGCAAGCCTTTGGAGCCTTTAGAACCCCTGACAAGGCTGCAGCTATCTTTGTTATGGTTGAGCTTTTCGGAAACGAGGCGTGGGTCCGAACAAGTTTCATGGTTTGGCCAATGAATGCCACCTTAGAGAATCTTAGAATCTTCTACATAGAAGACGTTGGAATGAACATGAACTACGAAAACGACATGTCTCGCTATTACAGTTCACAGGACATAATAGTTGTAAACGATATTTACGAGCCTTCTCCTGCACAGCACTTCGGCTTGGGAGGATGCCTTACCTCAAGCGCCCATCATATGGGAGAATGGCCATCCGCTTGGGAAGCAGCATATTATGACATGCTTAACAACGAGACTGAATATATAGGAGACGACAGCAACGCCTTCAGATGGTCTCTAGGCTCGGTCAGCGCACCAACCACTGTTCCAGTCATATTCGGCTTAGAATACAGCGTGTCAGCAGTTTTCAGCATGATAAATGAAGGACGAGCCACGCCACCAACACCTTTCGATGTCATTCCATATCCCGAACTGTCTATTTCCCTATCCGGCCCGACTATAGCGACTCCGGAATCTCCTACAACGTACACAGCGACCGTGAGCAACTACTGGCTTAATGACTCCGTGGGCGCCATACTAACGTTCTATCTCGACCACTCTGTTGTGGATTATCTCACGGTCGATGTACCATCTGGATCATCAATTGAAGCACCTATCAATATTTCAATGCCTAAGGGAATGCATCTCGTTAAGGCTGAGATATCTGATCCAAGCGACCCTTTACTACGAAATAACGTCGCTAGAAGAAGCACGTTTGTTGGAATAATTTTCTCCGCTGTTCTGCCGTATGAGTTAGAAGTCAACACCTACACTGATCTCGGTCCATTCTCGGGTAACCCGATGGCATGGGTAAACTTGACAATCGTTACACCCTATCTGATGCCAGATGTAGAAATACGATTGACCGGTGATTTGTCGCACGTGGTCAGCTTCGTTGACTATCCTCATGTGGGAGATATTGAAGGCTGGAAATATTTCGTGTTTGAGGTCTACGCCAGTGGTGATCCTTTTGGGACGTATACAGGTTTTGTTGAGTTGCTATCTGAAGGTGTTACTGTGAATAAGTTGCCAATTACCGTTAATGTCTTGTTGAACCCCGTGCCAAAGGTCAACAGCGCAGTCCTTAATGACACGTCGGTGCTGCGGGTGACAGAGACCCTCGGAGTAACAATTAATGTCACAGATTTAGATGAACTTGGTAATATAACTCCGCCTTCAGATATCTCTGTAAATGTCTACTTAGTGTACTTTGACACTGAATGGATGGCATGGATAATCCTAGAAGGCCCGATACCTGCTTCATACAACGCTGCTTCGGGTCTCTTCGAATTTAACTACACATTTCCGGCAGACTTTTCGTTGGGAATGTTTGGAATAGGCGTTGAAGCCATAGACCCTTACTATGGCGCTGTGAGGGCAATGGTTAGAACCTTCTACGTAAGGAACAATATCCCCATCGCCACTGCAACCTTGTCCACACACAACATTGTTGGCAACGAGACAGTGTTAATCAACGTGACAGCAAATGATGTTGAAACACCAGTTGAACAACTTCAGGTGACTGCGTCAGTAGTGACCCCGACCGGAAAGGATGTTAGTTTGCAATTAAAGCTCGTTGATGGCGTATTCACTGCAACATTTAATGACACCTCTGAAGAAGGTGTGTATCTCTTTTCTGTGATAGTGACAGACACAGACGGCGGAAGCGCAGTGAAAGTTAGATATTTTGAGGTTGATAACACAGCGCCTCGGATTGTCATCCTTTCGCCGAATAATGGTTCCGTTGTTTCTGGAGCACTCAATGTAACGTTTATTGCGTATGACGCGAAGCTTGTCAATGCATCGCTCATCATAGACGATGGTTTGCCGATTGACGTCAGCGGAGCGACATTCTTTATATTAAACACAACAGAACTCCCAGACGGGCAGCACACGATTAAGCTATCGGCATCGGATTTGGCGGGAAATGATGCCGAAACGTCCATAGTGATAGTCGTTGACAATACGCCACCCTCAGCAGGCATTAATGAGCCCTTGGACGGCGCCTACGTAAAGGGCATCATCAGTGTAAACGTTACTGGCACGGACGCCAACTTCTATAAGATGGAACTTTACATCAGCGGTATTCTAAAACGAACATGGATGGAAGGCGGGACACAAACTTACGATTGGGATACCCGTGCCGACACAGATGGTTCATGCACCATCAAACTAATCGTATACGATAAGGCTGGGAACATCCTAACAATTATGAAAACGGTGACTGTTGACAACACGGTGCCGTTCGCTGAGGTCATAGGACCCATCGAGGGAACCCATCTAAAAGGGATATACATTGTTGACACTTATTCATATGACGTTAACTTCAATCGAACAGAGCTATATCTTGACGGGGTCATGGTTATCCTAGGGAGCGGCGTGCAGAATTGCTCGTGGAACACCATGGCGGTGGATGATGGTCCCCACACCATCAGACTCATAGCTTACGACAAGGCCGGGAATAACGTTAGCGACACAGTCACGGTGATCGTTGACAACACTAAACCAAATGTGAGCATAACCAGTCCATTGGAAGGCGCCGAGCTAACAGGGATGGTAACCATCTGGTTTAACGCCTCAGACGACCATCTTAGTATGGTGCATCTTCAGGTAGATCAAGCGATGTTTGAGGTAACCGCGCTGACTTCTTACAACTGGAACACAACCGAGAATGGCGACGGCACTCATATAATTAGAATAGTTGCCTCGGATAGGGCCGGAAACACGGCCACTGATGAGATTACCGTGACGACATTAAACGTTCAAAAAGCAACTGAAGAAGGCTATTTGTCCGGTAGAAATTTCGGTCTAGGACTCGGTCTAGGGATAGGAATACTGCTTGGTTTAGTCATAGCTATCATCGTCTACGCGATCACCAGAAAACCGCACTAAACCATCTCATCCTATTTTAGTTTCAAAACTGTTGATTAATGATTTTGACGAGTTAGATGAAAAAGGCATCCCCTGTTCTTTTTGCGTTGAAGAAGAAAAAGAGAATTTTAAGTTTTGAACTATTCCACAACATAGCGGTAGGCTAAGTGTTCGCCGGCTGTTGGGCTCTTTCTTATTATTCGTAGTATGTCTCCGGGTTTGGCGCCTATAGCTTTGACCGCTGGGTCTGACGCCTTAATCTGCGGCAGCTGGTATGGCTGAACTCTGTACTTGGAGAGGACTTGTTCCGTTTCTTCATGGGTTAAGATTTCGTGTTTTGGAACAAGCTTGTGCTCGAATATGTCAAAGACTGGAAAGGTTCGTGGTAAAAGCTCTATCTTCTTCTTTTTGGCACCCTGCTTGACGGCGTGAGTGTACCTTCCGCCGGTGATTATTATTCCTCTTTCCACGTCTGCATCCTTCATAACTTTCTGTAAACGGGTAATGGATGTTATGCCCACTGTGCCCTCTTCTGGGATGCACCATATAAGGGCTTTCTGCTTCTCTTTTGGTATTTCAACGATATAGCTGGTGGCGTCCTTGTGTTTCTCTTTCTTGATGAGCTTGTATCCTCTGAGTTTGATCAGAACCTTGGCTTTGCGTTCTTCTAGGCTTTCCTCCTTCACGCTCAAACCCATAGACTCCTTATTTCAAGTATAGAAAAACCTAAACGAAGCTAATTCTTAAGCGTTCTGGCTTTAAAAGTTTGTTATTATTTTGCCTATCATAACGTGGTGTCATTCTTTGTTTTTGGAGTTTTCTTAATAGAAGTGATTATATTTTGAAGAAGAAAAGTTTAAAAATTTACATGGATTATTTAAAGTTCTTTAGGGAGAGAGTGATAGGGAGCTTTTTTTCCTTTCTCCCGTTAGCCCTATTTACCTCTCCCTAAGAAATTAGGGCTTACAATTTTTATTGCTTATGAAAAAAGGATAGTAGTTTTATCTTCTGATTGCGTCTTAAAATTGGGGTAGCTCGATGGGTGATAGGTTGGAGGAGAATTTGCACATCGTGCTTTCTTACTTGGCTGCTGAAACCTTGAAGGCGAGAAAGTGTGGAAAAATGGATAGAGCTGAAAAGTTGTCTGTCGCCTTCAAAATCTTATCCAAGGAATATGATAGGGTTAAAAGGCGAAAGAAGATAGGAAAATTTCATCTTTTCTAACCTTTCAAGGATTACGGAAAGAAGAAACAGACTCATTTTCTGAAGATGCTGTTGAACAAGTGTAAAAATTAATATGTTCTTATGCGAATAGTTTACGTCGGGAAGCAACCAAAATGGTTTACCCTCCAGGTATTCCTAGGCCTCTTGAGCGCCCGGAAGAGCAACGCTGGCCCTCACCCATCCCGCTCCCAGCAACACCAGTAGAAGATATCGAAAAAATTTTGAAACAGATTCTGGATAGGCTTGATGCGATCGAAAAAAGGTTAGATAATATAGAGAAATTCCTAGCCCAAACACGTCCTTCCGCTCCTTAACAAACCTCTAAGCGAAACTCCTGAACAGACAGAACATAAACTGGGCATTAGCCTTAAACTTCACGTTTTAACTATTAAAAGGATTTTGGTTTGAGTATATGAAAGTTCGATTCTGCGACGTTGTCACGTTTTGAAAGAGAGCATTGCCTTCACTAACCTCATATACCTGCAAAACATCATAGGAACCTAAGGGAAGAAAAGTGGAAATTTCAGATTTAAAGTTTCATCCCCTAACTTCTGGGCGATGGACGGACTTCGAAAAATTGTTCGACAAACACGGAGCCTATGGAGGCTGCTGGTGCATGTGGTGGCGACTGAAACGCTCTGAGTTTGAACGGCAGAAAGGCGAGGGAAACAGAAAGGCTATGAAAGGGATAGTGGAGTCTGGCGAAGTTCCCGGGATTCTCGCCTACACGGGCGACCAACCGATTGCTTGGTGTTCGGTTGCTCCAAGGGAAGCCTATCCAGCCTTGGAACGGTCCAGAATATTAAAGCGGGTTGATGACGAACCAGTTTGGTCTATTGTCTGCTTCTTTGTTGCCAAACCGTTCAGAGGCAAAGGCGTAAATCGAGAGTTGTTAAGGGCTGCAATAGAGTACGTCCGAAAGCAAGGCGGCAATATAGTTGAAGCCTATCCAGTGGAACCTAAAAAGGACAGAATCCCAGATGTGTTTGCTTATACGGGTTTAGCCTCAACATTTCGAAATGCAGGATTTGTAGAGGTGCTTCGCCGTTCAGAAACACGACCAATCATGAGATACATTTTAGAAATGAAAAAATGAGTTAATAATAGAAAGCAATGACTCTGTTCTCAAAGGACATTTCAAACTCGAAGTATTATTTTATCAACATATTCTTTCATAGGTTTGGCGAAGTCAGCGATGGTTTCTGGTGAGTAGGGCTTGAGTGTGTTGAAGGTTTTGTCTAGGGTGTCGCCTGAAACAAACTGTTGGAAGGCAAATGCTTTTGCACCTTTGACGATTTCGCCTATTCTAGGCATGTCTTCAGCGTCCACAAAGCCTGGAACAACGGTTGCTCTAAACTCGTAATCAACCTTTCCACTCTTCAAAATCTCAATAGAGCGCAGTAAGTTTGCCGTGTCCTTTGCTCCTAGACGTGGGTACTTCTCCAAGGAAGTTTTCACGTCCAACGCCACATAATCCACGTAACTCAAGCATTCCTCTAGACTCTGCGGATAAAAGCCGTTCGTGTCGAGCTTAACCGCAAAGCCTCTCTCCTTGAGTTTCTTCAGAAATTTCAGAAGCTCTTTATGCAGTGTCGGTTCTCCACCAGTTACGACAACAGCTTCCACGTATTTCTTGCGTTCTTCAAGGATTCTGAGAGCGGTTTCCTCGTTTAGGAAGGGTGGTTTAGGGTCTAGAACTATCCTCCAGTTGTAGCAGTATGGGCAACGCAGATTGCAGCCAGGCGCAAACAACACGGTTGCGATTCTGTCCGGGAAGTCTATGAGGCTTGTTTTTTGGATGCCGCTGAACTTCATCGGCGTTTCACTTAGGCTGGAGCAGTCGCCGTCGCCAGAGCCGACTTCTCAAAGGTTCTTCGTATGGCGAACTCCGCCTGTTTCCCGTCGTTCCACTGGTCCACTGGTCTGAGGTAGCCAACAACCCGCGAGTAGACTTCGCAGCTTGCCCCGCAAGTTGGGCATTGCTTGTGCTCGCCGCTTGTGTAGCCGTGGGTTGGACATATGCTGAACGTGGGCGTCAACGTGAAGTAGGGCAGATGCGAGTTCCAAGCCACTTTGCGAATGAGTTCTGCCCCAGCTCTCCATGAGTAAAGTCTCTCGCCGAGAAAGATGTGGAAGACCGTTCCACCCGTGTAGAGGGTTTGAAGTCTTTCCTGATGCTCTAGGGCTTCGAAAAGGTCGCCCTCATGGTCAACCGGCAACTGCGAAGAGTTGGTGTAGAAGGGTTCAGCCTTCTTCGCCAGATGCTTCTCGTTAGCCACAATTATGTCTGGATGCCTCTTCTTATCTATTCGCGCAAGCCTGTAGCACGTTCCCTCCGCCGGTGTTGCCTCTAAGTTGTAGATGTTTCCCGTCTCTTCTTGAAAGTCAGCCAGCTTCTCCCGTATAAAACCAAGCACTTTTACTGCGAATCCTAGGCCGTCCGGCGAGGCTATTCCAGACCCAAACAGGTTCATCATTGCCTCGTTCATGCCCACTAAGCCTATCGTTGAGAAGTGGTTCTTCCAGTACTTTCCAAACCCCTCTTTAACATTGCGGAGGTATCGCCGTGAGTATGGATACAAACCGTTTTCGGTGAAGTTTTCAAGGGATTTCCGCTTTATTTCTAGGCTGTCCTTGGCGATTTCCATGAGCGCTTCCAGACGTTCAAAGAATTCGTCTTCGTCTTTAGCTAAATACCCCACCCTCGGCAAGTTTAATGTCACCACACCTACAGAACCCGTTAGCGGGTTTGCCCCAAAAAGACCTCCACCTCGCTTGCGGAGCTCTCTGTTGTCTATTCTTAGCCGGCAACACATGCTTCTGACGTCTTCGGGTTTCATGTCGCTGTTTATGAAGTTGGAGAAGTAGGGGACGCCGTATTTGGCGGTCACTTCAAAGATTTTCTGAGCTATCGGCGATTCCCAGTCAAAGTCCTTTGTTATGTTGTATGTTGGTATCGGAAAGGTGAAGACCCTGCCTTTTGCGTCGCCTTGACTCATCACATCCGCATAGGCAGCGTTGAATATCTCAATTTCGTTTTGCATGTCGCTGTAAGTTTCTTCCATTATTTTTCCGCCGAACAGCACCGGCTCATTCTTCATGAACTCTGGAACTGTTAAGTCCAGTGTTACGTTGGTGAAGGGTGTCTGAAACCCTACGCGCGTAGGCACGTTCATGTTGAAGAAGAATTCCTGCAGGGATTGTTCAACCTCCTTCTGGTTTAATCCGTCATAACGTATGAAAGGCGTCAGGTACGTGTCAAAGTTGCTGAAGGCCTGAGCGCCTGCTGCCTCTCCCTGAAGCGTGTAGAAGAAATTGACGATTTGTCCCAGGGCTGTTCTGAAGTGTTTCGCTGGTCTGCTTTCGATTTTTCCGGGTATGCCTCCGAACCCCAAAAGCAGCAAATCCCTTACGTCCCAGCCGACGCAGTAGGGTCCCAAAATTCCCAGGTTGTGGATGTGTACGTCTCCTGAGAAGTGCGCGTCCGCGATTTTCGGCGGATAAATCCTAGTAATCCAGTACTTCGCTATGACCGTTGATGAAAGGTAATTGTTTAAGCCCTGCAGCGAGTAGCTCATGTTCGAGTTCTCTCGGACCCGCCAGTCCTCTATTTCCAAGTACTGGTCCACCATGTCTGCAGAGCTTAGGAGGGCGGCTAACTCTCTCAGGTCTTGGTGCTGTTTTCTGTATAGAATGTAAGCCTTCGCAGTTCTCGCACGTCCGTCCTCTATGAGCGTCTTTTCAACCAAATCCTGGATTTCCTCAACCGTTGGAACTCCGTCCTCTCCGAAGCGCCTCTTAAGCTCAGCCACGATCTCATCGCTCAGCTTTTTGGCTAGCTCGCGGTCTTTTCCGCCGACAGCCTTGGCGGCTTTCCAGATGGCGTTTGTTATGCGTTCCTGATCAAAAGCCTCTAATCTTCCGTCCCGTTTTCTAACAAACTTCATCTTCTCACCTCTTGAAGCACGCGTCTAAAATCTTCAGGTTCCTCGAATTGTCTGTAAACCGAGGCGAACCTGATGTACGCTATACGGTCCAGAGTTTTCAAATACTTCATGACGAGGTCTCCAATTTCCTGCGCCGAAACTTCTTCTTTGCCACGCAGCATCAGGTCTTGTCTGACGCGCTCTGCCAGCTCGTGAATCTGGTCCATGGTTACGGGTCTTTTTTCGCAGGCTTTTTGGAGACCCCTTATAATCTTGTTCAGGTCGAAACGTTCAAGTCTGCCGTCCTTTTTCCTCACCATAAGCTCGACTGATTCCACGTACTCGTAGGTTGTGAAGCGCTTCCCACAGTCGACGCACTCCTTGCGTCTTCTGAGGGTGTTGTCAGGCGAATCCCTGGTTTCAAGGGTCTTAAGATTTTCAGACCCGCAGTATGGACACTTCATTGCATCACTTCGGGCGCTTCACATTGTTAGCGTTTTTATAACTAAAGCACACGCTATATCTAGGGCTTAATTATTTAAGCGATTTCCACAGCATCTTTGAAATAATCAATGAAATACCCTAAGAAAATATGTGCCACATAAACATAATCACAGAAAACAAAAATCGCTAAAATGAGCTTTTTTGGAGGAAAGAGCTTCGATTTCAAGCCTTCGAAACTATGCTTAAAATTTTTCATGCCAAAAATCGTAGCATCAAATCATTTATATCCATGCTTCTTAAGATTAGTGGCTACCCAACGGAGACTTATAACTTGCAAGCTAATGCATTTGAAAACGTGAAGAATCAAATCGGTTTTTGCGGAATTTGGTGCGGCAGTTGTGGAGCTGGTAACGGGGCCATACAAGAACTGGCGAGAAGATTTGAAGGAACGGTCAAAAAATACGAACTGGAAAAGTGGGTTCCTAAGGAATTTGATTTCGAAGAATTCATGAAGGGGCTTGCTTGCATACAGGCAATGTCTTTGTGTCTGGGATGTCGAAAGGGTGGCGGACCTCCAGCTTGCGAGGTTAGAATCTGTGCCCTAAGTAAGGGCATGGCGGATTGCAGCGAATGCGAACAGCTAGTGGAATGCAAAAATTTTGAACATCTAGAGAAAGATTATCCTAAGATAAAAGAAGACTTAACGAAAATTAAAAATGAGAATCGAGCAGAGCTGATAGAGAAATGGACAAGTGAATTAAAAAATAAATGGCCTCACTGTATCTTGTTATGTGCGTCCGCTAGAAAATAGAAGAGTTAGGCAATTCTACTTGAATTTGCTTTGGCAACATCGGACAAGATGAAGATTATACAGGAAAATAGTAGTACAAAAGTAAGGGAAGGAAAAAGACCAGCATATTGAAGACCTGTTGCATATATTAACCCGCTAATTATCGGTCCTATAGTTTGTCCAACATCCATTATCGTGTCGATAAATCCCATGGAGGCGCCAACCAATTCTTGGGGCAAAAGCTCGCTGACCAAGGCTGTTGTGGAGGATATGGCGGCTGCGAAGCCAAACCCATAAACCATGACAAGCAAGAGGAGAATCCAAAAATCGGCAACGAAGGGAACCGCCAACAAAGGAAGACTAGAAACTATGCAACCGAGAATTATTGGAATTCGTCTTCCAATCTTGTCTGAAACTCTCCCCATGTACGGTCTTGCAAAAATTGCAACACCTATTATACTCGTAATAATGATGCCTGTCAAAAACTTGTTTAGTTTTGCCACTTCAGGCAGATAGCCCGCTAAAAAGAATTCAACAGACCCATAAACATAGTATAGACTGGCTTGGACAAAACTCACGACCAAAACTCCACGATTTCTAATAATGGTCTTCCACTCACCCAAAAGTTTTCTAACAACTTTTTCAGCTTTCTTCTGCTGAGCCATTTTGTCCTGTTTTCTTTCCACCAAGAACGGTGAACCCGTAATTAACGCAGTTACACCTGCCACAGCTACAGCCAGATAAAGGACTTGAAAATTATCTGAGGTGACGAACAACACGTATCCGCCTAGGGTAGGCGCAATGAGTCTTCCAACATACGTTGCCGAAGAGAAGAGCGAGATGCGTTCCCCACGTTTTGCCGGAAACAATTCGGCTATCGAAGCCTCTGCGACTGGGACAAAAATCGCAGTCGCGAAACCATGGTAAAAGCGAACTAATATGAGTTGCCACCAAACAGTTATCAAGAGATAAAGGAAAGGAGCAGAGGCAAACACAAAGCCCGCAATCAACAGGAATTTCTTTCTACCAAAAATATCCGAAAGCGAAGCAACAGGCAAACTCGCCAATATTCCTGGGATGGTTGAGGCTGACGCAACAAGACCAATCCAGCCCTCAGGAGTGCCGAGATTTGAAGCGAAAGGTTTCAATACTGGATTTTTTGACATTGTTGAGCTTGAAATTGCGAATAGCCCCATGATACAGAGTGTCCAAAAAACGCTGTCTCTGGCGCTTTTAACTTCCGTAACCATCAGCAAACCCTGTTAATGCCCAACATTAGCTTATTGTTTCTTCATGTAATTTTCTTTTTAAAAATTCGTTCTGCTGTTTCTGGTTCATCTTTTCTAATTCGCTCTTGTATTTTTCGCGGAGCAATTTTAGTTTGCAATAACTATAAAGTGCATCGTAAACATATGCCGCCTTCTGAACAGCTTCAAAATCATCTTCCATATTGAATCTAGCTCCAGTCATTATTGCACTTAACCCTATTCCTTCATGTGCCAGCGCAGTGTCACCAGTGTCCCCAGAATGGACAATTTTGGCGAGTTCATGAAGCACAGGATCTTTAAGGTTATATTCTTCTATTATGGTTTCAAAGCTGCATTTCTCGTTCCTATGGCCAAGCTTAACTTCCGGCGCATCAAAAGGTATTGCTCCTCGCATTTTTACAACTTCTTGAATCTTCTCTGGGGGTACAAAGATGAATTCTGCTAGGGGGTCTATGAATTTTTTTATGAGCCATGGGCATGCTGTTCTGTCAACGTGAACAAATTCTCTCGTTACCCACTTCAAATTTTCACCTTTTTTTAAAATAGTGGTTGTAACTCTGATTAAGGTTTACTCTTATTGACGGTTTAATAACCAAAACGCCATTAACAACGTTTAAGTACATGCCAAAAGCCATTCCTTAAACATGTTACAGATTACTCAAAACAATCACTAATCGTTCTTAACCGTGGCTAAGAGGCTTCTTTAAGTTTTTATTATGCCTTATCTTATTAAAAGTGAAGCCATGAAAATACGAAACTTTGTTAGCAAAGACTTGCCGAGTTTGGTTGAGCTGCTTAATGAAGTGTATAGAGAATCGTATGAATTTGTTCCGTTCACCGTGGAGAAACTCCGCTCCCAGATTCAAGAGAGACATCTCAGATTCTTGGTTTTGGAGGAAAACGGCAGAGTGAAGGGCTGTGTCGCCTATAACGATGGGCCTTGGGGTGAGGAAATCGATTGGCTTGCCGCGGACGAGAGTCCAAATCGTAAGCTTATGGAGAACACGTTGGTTATGGAAGTCGAGAAATGCGTCAAGGGCGAAACGGTTTTCACGGTTGTTGACGCTGGGAGCCCAAAGATCAACGAGTGGATTGAACGTGATTTCAAGCCTGAAGGCGGATTATACCACATGGTTGCCAGACTCGACGGCTTAAGGCCTCTTCCAAAAGTTCCAAAGGGTGTAATCATCCGCAGTTTGAAGCCTGAAGAGAAAAAAGAGTTTGTAGAGGCCGTGAACGCCGGGTTTGGATGGAAAAGACTCAAGGTGGGCGCTATCCAAAGATGGAAGACTGAATGTCCACCATTCAGCGAAGAATGGATTCACGTAGCCGAACTTGACAACAAAATTGTTTCGGTTGCTGTTTCCAGACTGGATGTGGACTATAATACATTCTTCGGCGGCAAGCGGGGCTACCTTGGCCCAACAGCCACACTTCCTGAATATCGTGGCAAACACCTAGCCTCCTCCCTTACACGCAGAGCAATGAATTTCCTCTTCGAGAAAGGAATGAATTCTGTGGCGTTGTACACCACTGAACAAAACGTTCCAGCTGTGACTCTTTTACGAAAACTCGGTTTTGAAATTGGTCATCACTGGAAGTTTATGCGCAAGAAACTATCCTAAGAATGGTAACCAAAAATCATGTAAATACCCGAAGAGTTCTCAATTTGGGAAGGCGAAATAAAGGAAAGTTTTGAGGATTGAATAAAAAAGGGTTCGAAGTTCCATTGGTTAGCTATCTCTTTTCCACCTCTAGTTCTCTTACTCTTGTCTCAATGAACTCTGTGACTTTCTCTTGGCTGTACTTCCTTTCTTCCTCTTGCTTCTTCAGCTGTTCTCTGATCGTTGCGAGAACCTTTTCCATGTCAAAAGGCTTTAATATGTAGGCGTCCGCCCCTCGGTTTACGGCTTCAATAGCGTTTTGTAGTGTCGGATAGCCGGTGATGATTATTTTTCTCATTCTAGGCGTTGCGTCTCTCATTCTTGTTAGAAGCTCTATTCCCTCCATGTCCGGGAGTCTGATGTCGATTAGGGAGAGGTTGTAGAATTTTCTCTTTGTTCTCTCAATTGCCTTTTTGGCTGTCTCCACTGATTCGACATCGTATCCTTCCTCTTCAAAGATGGTCGTAAGCACTTTTCTTATGTTTTCGTCGTCGTCAACAATGAGGATTCTGGCGTTTTCACCCATATCTTTTCACCTCCTACCTCTATTTTTGGTTCGAGTGGAAGAGTAACCGTGAAAGTTGTGCCCTTTCCAATGGTGCTTTCTACACAGATGGTGCCGCCGTGGGCTTCTGTGAAGCGTTTGCAGAGGGGTAAACCAAAACCCATCCCTTTTGCCTTTGTGGTGAAGAGGGGTGTCCAAAGCTTCTTTAATGTCTCTTTTGACATGCCGACTCCTGTGTCTGAGAAGGCAATTTCCACTCTGCCACCTGTTTTTCTGCTCTTTATTTTTAGCGTGCCGCCTTTTGGCATGGCTTCAACAGCGTTTTTGATTATGTTTACGAAGGTCCTCGTTATTTTTTCAACATCAACTCTTATTCTCGGCTTGTTTTCTGTCAAATCTATTACCCTGAAGTTTTTGGGAATCTCTACGAGGGACAAAGCTTCTTTTACCATCAGTTTTGGAGTGCTTTCCTTTGGTTCAAGCTCTATTTCCCTTGAGTAATCCAAGAGGTCGTTTATGACCTTGTTTGAGTAAGCTATGTTCCTCTCTATAACCTCCAACATTTCGTTTATTCTGTCGTTGGCTTCCAAACTCAATCGCTTTTTCAGGTAGTATCCAGCTCCTGCAATGCTTGTCAGGGGATTGCGAAGGTCGTGTCCAACCATGCCGGCCATCTCGCCTATGACTGCCAGTCTTTGAGTTCTAAGCAGTTTTTCTTGGGATTTCTTCAGCTCGCGGGTTCTCTCTTCCACTTTTTGTTCAAGCTGTTCTGTATACTCTTCAAGTTGTTGCCTTGCTATCCTTAAGCTGTCAATGAGCTGGGCGTTCTCGATGGTTATCGCGGCTTGGTGCAGGAAAAGTTCCAGAGGAATAAGGGACTCCCTTGTTGGCTTTCGTCCATCAATCGGGTCGTCCATGCTTAAGATGCCCACAGCTCTTCCTTCGGGTGTTCGGAGGGGAGCATAAAGCATATCCTGCGGATGCCAGTCAACCATCTCTTCTGGAGAAAGCCTGCTTGGAACCCCTGCGTAAGTAGTTGCCACATCAGGAGGTGTTTCTGGAGGAACACCGTGAACGTTTTCTCGAATCCGTGGGTCACTCCATGGGAGATAGTAAAACTCTCCTATCTTGAATCTTTCAAATTTTGGACCTAGTCGCTCCCGCCAGACATGCCCCGGCGCTTTTCTCTCTAGTAGAAGTTTTCTTTCTTCATTTGTGAGGCCTGCTGTGACAAGGTCTGTTCCTTCTAGGTTTTCGTCTCTGAGAGAGATCACGACCCTTCGCCATCCGGAGTTCTGGATAGCTTTTGCGATTGCTCTTAGCCTTTGACGCATTTCTTTAACTTGCATGATTTCTGTGGAACTTTCCATTAAATTTGTTATTTCTTTTGAGATTATTTTTAGGTTCTCTTGCCTTTTCAGGTTGCTTATGGCGATTGCGGCATGCGAAGCCAATACTTCAAGAAGTTTTATGTCCTCTTCGTCAAAAGCTGCAGGCCTTTCACTTTCAACATTTAAAACACCCAAAACCGTATTCCCTATTTTTACCGGCACAGCAAGTTCGGAGAGCATGCCCTCCACGCCTGCTCCAACATAGGTTTTTTCCTTTCCAACGTCTGGAATCAAAACCGCTTTACCTGTGTTTGCCGCTTTAACGGTTATGCCCTTTTTTCCGTCTAATGGCAGGTGAATGTCAAGCGGCTTTGGGTATCCACAATAGTCCATTAGATGAAGTGTTTTACCCTTTATCATCAGAAAAGCCGCATACTCAAACCCCAACGCTTTCTTCATGGCGTCCAATGTCAGCGTGTAAATCTCTTCTAGAGTTCTCGCCATATTTAGGTATCGTCCGTGCTCATTTAGGGCGGAAAGTCTTTCCTGTCTTTTCAAGTTAGTTATGGCGATTGCGGCGTGTGAACCTAATATTTCAAGAAGTTCCCTGTCATTTTCGTCAAAGGCTGCAAGTTTTTGGCTTTCTACATTTAAAACGCCTAAGACCTTGTTTCCAACCTTAATTGGCACTGCGAGCTCAGAGCGTATACCCTCTCCGCCCTTGACATATGCCTTATCCTTGCTTATATCTGGGACGAAAACGGGCTTGCCTTTCCTTGCTGTCCTTACGGTTATGCCTTTGTCACCGTCCAGCGGCAACTTAAGCGACAAATTCTTAGAATATCCTCTGTGAGCCATTAGACATAGGCTTTTTCCTTCGATGATAAATATATCAGCGAACTCGAACCCCAAGATTTTTTCCATGGCATCCAGAGTCAGCTTATGAATCTCTTCCATGTTCCTTGCCATGTTCAAACTCTGAGCGAATATGTTCAGCGCAGAAAGCCTCTCTTCAAAACGTTTCTTTTCCTCTTCCATCCTTTTGCGTTCGGTGATGTCGATGGCTATTTCGTAACGGACATACTTGCCTCCAAGCCATTTGATGGCTTTATCCATGCATCGATACCAACGTTTATTCTTTAGATTCTGAAATTCCCAGGTGTATGTTTTTCCAAGGTTTGGCCCGAAAATGTATTTGTTAGTGCAGAAGGGGCATGGATAATCCAAGTTTTGAAACACTTTGTGGCATTTCTTTCCTATGATCTTTTCGCCGAGTAGTTCTTTGAGCTTCTTGTTAACGAAGAGTAGTTCGTGGGTTTCAGGGTCTGAGACATAAATCGGCTCCTCTATTCCGTCAAAGAGCGCACGCAGTCTTTCTAGCTCTTCTTCTGGGCTTAAGCTTTCATTCTTTTTCATAGCTATGCGTCTCCTTTTGGGATGAATGTTTCTTCGCTTTATTCACGTGAGCCAGAAAGTTCCATGCCTTCTCATTCTCAAATTCAAGGCTTAACTTCTCATAGAGGCGCTTTACAATGAGCTTTTCAAGGTAAGATGCTCCGGGTCCAAAAATTTTTTCCAAAGCCTTTGCAAACTCCGTCAAGTTTGCTGGGATTTTGTCTCTCTTTATTTTGAATGAATTTTCCAGATGGAAAAAAACGGCTTGTTTCGGTGAATCTCCCAGAGACGATAGTCCTTCTTCAACGGCTAGCAGAAGAATCTTTTCAAAGTTGGTTGGAGGCGTATGGAACCCTCTGAGACACGTCTTTAAGTGGTGTATCTTGTATATTAAGATACCCTTTACATTACGAAAACTTTCATAAATTCCTTGTGAAGTCCAAATATGTATTAGTTAATCCATTAAGACTCATGCGTAAGTTTTAATCGAGCCTCTTCTTCGCAAAGCTCCGCTTGGCAGCCGCAACATATTCGGCAAATACAAGCGTTTTGCTTTCATCCCATTCTAGAGGCTGCTCAATCTTTTTGAACAGGCTCCTCATTATTAAAATCTCTATAAAACGGGCTCCCAAACCAAAAATTTTTTCAAGCCCGTGTGCGAAGTCCTCAAGGTGATTGGGAATGTCGTTTTTCGTTATTTTAAACCTTTCTTCAAGGTGAAAGTAGATTGATTGCTTGGCTGATTCTCCCAGAGAAGCTAAAGCTTCATCTACCGCTTCGATTAAGATTTTCTCGAAGGCTCTTCCTTTTGTCGGCAATCATGAACCTCCAGAGTCGCTCTGAGCTAGGCTAAGTTTTCTTATTAATAAATTCCTTGTGAACTTTTAAATTTAATCCCTAATTAGGCTTGTTTCGAGCTGAAGTCCGAATCAGAGTCCATTTGATTGAGTGCCGTCCAAAAACTTGAGAAACCTTTACCCTCTGCCATCAAGAAATTGGTTGCTTGCTTTATGAACTCTTTCCCTTATCAGGCTTAGTTCTTTTGCGTAGTCCATTAGCGCCATTCGTAGAGTTTCACTCTCGCTTGTCCCAAGTCTCCTCGCGAGCTCGTCCAGTATTTCCTTCTGCTCCTTGCTTAGAACCACCTTTGCTATGCATTTTCTAGGCATTACTTATCACTTTTTGGGGTTTGGGCCACTCTATTGGGCAATAAATTGGCCCGTGTGAGGGCTGTCGGGTTGTACAATTCGATTTTTCATTTTCCTCGCATATAAATTGGGTGTTAGTTGTGTGAGGATGGTGTAAGCTTGCCTTGGGAAACAACCGATCAGTACATTCGCAGCGGGCATCGCAGTCCAGAGGAGTTTCAGCCAGAAAGCCTTCGCACAGTTGTTTTGAGCGAGGATGAAGGCATCCGGGCGATTGTCGGCAAGCCAAAGGGCAAAACCACGATGGAGGTCCAAAGCTACTTGTTCGATCTGTCAAAGGGCTGGACGCTTGAAAAGGCTAAGGCCTGGTTTGAAAAACACCACAAAAGCGAAGCCGTACGAAAGCGTGCTTCTGCCATATTACCCTTCAGGGTTTTGGAGAAGATTGTCGACAAGCCCCTGCGGATTCGCGGCGTAGCCATGACGGCTGGCATGAGCCGGAACTTCAACATTTACACTTCTGAAGAATTGCAGTCTTTCGCCAACAAACTTGTTTCCGCTCCGATATATATTGAGCATGTCGCCGTGCCAAACGCTGTCGGAAAGGTTGCACAGACAGAATGGGATGGAGAGAGCCTTTGGTATGAAGCTGAGGTTCACGATGAAGAAGTAGCTGAGAAAATCCGCAAGGGCCTGATTAGGCATGTAAGCGTCGGGGCTGACTACGAAATCATCGACGTTTTGGACGGAAAAATCCCGCATGGCTTGCACAACGCCGAGTTAAGCCTTGTGGCTGTGCCTGGCGTACCCGAAACAAGCATCCAAATCATAGAAAAACTGAGGGCTAGGGAGCAGGCTCTCGAGCCCATAATTGCTGGCGAGTACATCCTCGGCTTTTATCAGGATGCTTCTGCTTTTCTGCCCGAACATTTCACCACTGTTTGGCTTGACAGGGAAAACGGAATTCTAGCTATGATGGGAAAGCTGCGAAATCAGCCTGAAGCTCAACGCACTCAAGCCATATTCTTTGCCAAGGAGAAGATGTGGGATCAGACTAAGATTCGGGATTGGCTCTCGCTTCATCCAGACTATATGGCTTCAGCATGGACACAGAAACTTGTAGATAAGAGCAGCATTTCGGAAGGCCTCTTAAAAAAGTCGGCTGAACCATCAGTATCCATAAACGAAGTCGTAAGTTTAATCGAGTCTGTCTTACCAAGCCCCATTATCCAACGGAGCTGGAGTTTTGGCCCTCAAAGAATGTGTCAGGAACTGCGCAGGATCATGTTGAAACTTCACAAGCTCCGTGAAAGTCACGTTGGTGACCGTGAGTAACTGAGGATGAACTCGGTGAAAGCGAAACAAACTCTGGAGTGATGATGGATGGCTGATTTAACTGGAAAAACTTGGATGGCTATAGGTGAAACAGACGACCCAAACGCCATTATTGAGGCCTTTGAGGCTACGGCGGCCATAACAAAAGGTGACCCAGTTTACTTAAGCGCCGACAACAAGGTTGGGCCTGCAACTTCGGCCCAAGACTGTATAGGCGTAGCGGTCAATAGCGTGGCCTCAGGCGACCCGTGTCCTGTTCTAATTCGTGGGAGAGTCAAGGTGAAGGCTGGTGGAGCCATAACCCGTGGTAAAGCCGTTTTTGGTGCAGACTCTTCGAGAAGGGTGCTTCAGTTGACAGACCAAGCCGTGAATGAAGGCGGAACAGGCACATACACGATCTATTATAACCGCAAACTTGGCACAGCACTCGCAACAACAACAGCCGCGGATGACCTACTGTTCATTTACGTGGAGAAGTGATAACTTTGAGACCCAAACTTTTTGAGGCCCTAATACAACGAGACAACGAGTTCAAAGAACATGTGGAAAACTTAAGGCACAAGGCAGCTGTTCATCCGTTTCTCGGGCGGTACTGCGAGGTTGGCGTCAAAGAAGGCTTGTTCAGCGACATGATAGGGGCTCTTGGACGCTTGCATGATACCCTTGTGCAGGCTGCTTATCCGGAAATGATAGGCAGAAACATCATCACAGTACGCCCAACCACCGAAACAATGGAGAGGTTTCCACTAGACGAGAAGGCTGTCGCTTACCGTTATGCCGAAGGCGCCGTTACAAGGCTGAGCGGAAAGAAAGCCACCACAGTTGATATATATACCAACATTCTCGCCGAAGCCTCTGAAGAGTGGACCCGCGAGTTCCTCGAAGACGCAACTTGGAACGTTATGGACAACATGGTTGAGAAGGTCGGCAGGGCTCTGGGCGAAGAGGAGACAAACAGAATATTGACGCTTTACGGGGCAATTGCAGACGCAGACTTGGCTGGAGGAGCGCCGATAAACCAAGGCGGAGCAGCCATGAACTGGAACGGTTTAGTCAAACTTCATAACGCTGTCAGAGGCGAAAATTGGCGTCCCACAGTCTTAGTGGTAAACGAGGTGCAACTGCATCAGCTTCTTAACGACGACAAGTTCATTCACGCTCAATATCTTCCCTCGGAACAAACAGACCTTGAACAGGGAACGGTAACAAGCGTCTTAGGCATGCGTGTTCAAGCCAGCACTCTAGTACCTAACGGAACATCCTACACCATAGACACCCATGTGGCTTCTGTCATGCTCTTACGGAGAGACATAACCGTTGAAGACTGGGAGGACATAAAAAACGGCAAGTACGGCGCAAGGGCTACTACACGTTTCGGTTTAGGCGTCTTACGCAGCAAGGCGGTAGCCAAAATGACCAATATATCAACGTCTCTATAAGCTGTCCAGGTAGAGTCCGAAAATGGCAAAGTATGAAGGTAAATGTCCGCAATGTGGGAAAGTTCACTATACAGACCGCAAGGATGATGTTGTTGTCTGTGATTGCTGGCAGCACTGCTCTATATGCGGAGCCATGATGACGCCTTACACTTCTGATCTGTCGCCTAACACTTACGGCAAAGATGACAAACGAGACTTACAGATTCTGATGGTTTGCAATAACCATTCTTCCCCCTTTTATAGCACCCAAAAACCGGTGGAGGTTGTTTGCACACGAGGCGTTTGAATGAGAGGTTACATCTTGCAAAAACCGTGTTGAAAGAGCTTAGTAGACAGTCCCTGTGCAGAACAGAGCTTGAAAAAAGAACTGTTAAAAAAGTCGGCACTCACGCAACTTTTGAGGGCATATTCCGATATCTTGTGCAGAACGGCTACGTACAGAAGAGCGAGCAGAAACACCGAGCTCCGTATGTGATTACTGGAAAAGGTTTTAAGCTTCTGGAAGGCTTGCCATGAGCAACATTTTGAGGCGCTTGACTGAGGCTTTTTCGCTTAAAACTAGGAGTGGATACGCCTTCCCACGGTCAGACACGATTTACGAAACGCCCATTGTTCCACTGGCTGATGTGCTGAAGCTTTATGAGAGGGACCCCACGTGCAAGGCGAGTGTCGATTTGTTAGCGGCTTCAGCCGTCGGCACGGGCTTCTACACAACAGTCAACGAGAGATACGAGAAGGCTACGGAGGCAAAAAGGTTCGTAGACCAATTCAACGAAGACGTCAATTTGGATGCCCTGCTCTGCGACATGGCGCGCGTGTTGATCGCTTGTGGAAACGACTTTTGGCTCAAGATCACTCCTGAAAGGCTAAAGGAAACGCACAGACTTCCAGTAGACGCCGTCGAACGCATTGAGCAAAGTTACATACAAAACAGCAGCCTAAGGATTCCCTACAAAATCGAAAGCTACAAGCTGGGACAAAGCTTTGGCGGCGAAAACCTACGACCAGAAGCCGTAATCCACTGGCGAATAAACTGTCTCGGCTTATCGGGTTTTGGAACAGGCGTTCTGCAAGTGCTTTTGCATTCCCTCACATTTCAGTCTGACAGGCGACCGGCCTACGCTTGGATGAAGGCCAAAATAGAGCGTATAATGCCCAAAATCTTTGAGAAGTACGCTGGACCAGACGTTCTGGCTTTGCTGGAGAGGGCGGACGAGGCAACAATTCAAAAGTTTGAAAAAGCCATCAAAAACCGCTCTGAGGAAGGCGCGTGGCTCTTCTACAGCGGAAAGGGCGACATAAAACCAATAGTTCTCGACCCGCGCGCTCGCTTCGAATACTACGTTGAGCACTTGATAAACCAGTTCTACCTCGGATGTGAAACTCCGCTGCCACGGTTGTTCAGCACTCCGGGATTCACAGAAGCTTCGGCGAAGGCGGCTCTTGACCTGCAGAACATGCTGATTAAGCCTGTTCAGCGTTATATCAAGCGTCAGGTTGAACGCGACGTTTTCGATGTTGTGCTGGCTCAGGCAGGGTTCAACCTGGCAGAAGCTCAGGTTCGCCTGAACTGGGGCACAGAAAAGACGCCTGAAATCGTCATGGCTGATATGCTGAAAGCAGCCGAGCTGGGATTAATTCGCCCAGAAGAGTTTCGCAAGAACGCCGCAAAGTTCGGCTGGCAGCTCTGGGAGATGCCGCAACCCGAAACCTCCATGGAAGGTGCAGGAAAATGATGCTGTTTTTGGCTTCTCCTTTCTCCCCTCATCAAAAGCAAAACGCTTGCTTTCCGTGGAGGCGGGAATTTTCCTTCAAAGTCACGTTCTGCAAAGTTAGAAGCGTGGCAGGAGGTGAAAAGCGGAGATGGTGAGTATTAATCGCAAGTTGGTTGTTGCGGGTTCCAGCGGCTTCGTCTTGGGTTCTATAATGTGGTTCATAGGTTCCGTAGCGACAACCATAATGACCAGTCTACCAGCTCTGACGCCTTACGTGGCTTTTATCATAGGCTTCGGCGGAGCAATAGCCGCAACGCTAAGCGAAGACACCAAACAACAATAAAACGCCATTCGATTATCCCTCTTTTTTATAAAACAAACGCTCGTTCCAGGGCATTTCGAATCATAAACTTTTCTGTGCCTAGCAGGGGGGTTGTTCTAAAACATAGTATTATAAATCGCTTGAACATCAAGCAAGGCTTCGGAGATGGAGGAAAGTTGAAATCTCAGAGGTTACTGTTAATCGTCGTTTTCGTATGCATGTTTCTTTCCTTGGCTGCAACTCTGGCTTCCTACAACTTCTCTTATGCTGATCCGCGCATCGTTGATGCGTCATTTGTGTATAGAGGATGGCCACTCCATTGGGTTGTTGAATCGTGGTCGTGGTGGAGCCCACCAGAATATCCGCATTCCTTCCATTTTGAGCCACTGAACTTTTTAGTTGACATTGTCTTCTGGGCTGTCGTTTTCCAACTTCCAACCGTAACCCTACTCTTATTAAAAGGCAGCCCCAAAAAAACAATCCTCACGTATGAGGGACAAAAACTGTCCAGATTTGAGGAGATTCGGGAAGTAAGCAGGGCGAAACTGGACGAGGTTGCGAGTAAACTGAGACAACACCTCATGAAGACGCCAGCAAATTTTCCTCAGCTATATTAAGATGTTTTTGGGGCAAATTTTAAGTTTGTAGCTAATGCTAATGGTGTAAAAGGTGAATCAGTCTGTTGAAGAAGCGTTGTGCGTTCCTGGCTTCTGTTGCCTTATTGAGTCTTTTGGTCGGAACAATCGCCAACCTTGCGGCTGTTCATGGTTGGAGTAACGGGGGCTTCAGCGCTGATCCAAACAACCCAAATTATGGCACTCACGACTGGATTGCACAGCACTCTTTGGATTGGCAGTTTCCTATACCCGGCATGCCAGACCTGCCCCTTGAAGCCTACCTGTATGGAACAGAACTGCCGGACAGGTCACCTCCAGAGGGCGTTGGTGACACGGCTAATCATCACGTTTACTATTTTGCTAATGGCTCCTTGCAAGATGATGTTTCTGCTGTCCGTGCACAGCAAGAATACGATAAGGCTGTTGGGTTCTTCAGGGCTGGGAATCTTGTGGAGGCGGCGAAGAGGCTTGGAATGATGACGCATTATATTGCGGATGTAGCTGTCTTTGGACACGTGATGGGTTCCTCTACAGATTGGGGTTCTGAGACGCACCACAGCGACTATGAGGATTATGTGAATGAAAGGACCAATGCTTATGATGACGAATTCAACACTTTTCTGGTGTTCGACGGCAACCTAAGCGTTATCTCCGCGTACAACGCTACACTGACGCTTGCTTATGACACAACTTTTGACGTAGACGGCATCTTCACATGCGCGTGGATGGACCAGAACTACAACTGGAGCAATCCGACTTTTAAGAACAGGTGTGGCGAGTCGCTCAACTTGGCGGTAAACCTGATCGCAGATGTTATACGCACATTCAGTATAGAAGTTATGGAACGACGCATTAATGTTCCATTCTACTATCAGGAGGAGCGATATTACTGCGGGCCTGCGGCGCTCCAGATGGTTTTTGATTTTTACGGCGAGAATATTTCGCAGGTTGAAATTGCGGATGTGGCGAGGACGGTTGGTCCGCCCCTCTCTTCGACCTTCACCGACGAGTTAAGGAGAGCCGCTCACTTCAGTAATCTGAGCACTTCCATGGGGAGCGAGATGCCTGAAAACATAACGGGGTACGCTGCTCGTAAGCTCGGCTATGCAGCCTTTGAAAGGGGCGGCATGATGTTGGATGAGTTGAAGGCTCTGCTTGATCAGGATTTTCCCATAATTCTGCTGATGAGGTGGGTTCCAGGAGAGGAATACGGTCACTATAGGGTTGCTGTGGGGTACAATCAGACCCACGTATTTTTGCATGATCCTTGGAATAACATCGCGTGGGGTGGAGATTATGGCGGTCCGAACCTCGCTATGAACCACACTTTTTTCCTTGAAATGTGGAGTTATTCAGGCTTTTGGGGGCTTTTTGTTTCTCCGTGGAAGATAACCCTTAACGTGCCTAGCACCGTTTACGTTGGCAAGAGCTTCACGGTTGCAGCCAACGTAACATATCCTTGTCCAAGTCCCTTCTCTACTTATGATTATTCTGCGTCAGCCTGCGGCGCGACAATAACTCTTTCGCAAGGGTTTAATTTGGCTGAAAGCGAGAACGCATCCAAAAACCTTGGGGATCTCCAAGCTGGGGGCACGGCTCAAGTTTCTTGGACTGTGAAAGCTGGGGGTTCAGGAAATTGCTCCGTAACCGTTGAGGCTGGGGGGATTATTGACGGTTTCATTGGAGGCAAATCCGGCGTTGGTCCCGCTTATAATTATAACGACAGGATTGGAGGATGTGTCTCAAGTTTCGTTACGGCATTAGAGGACGGGTTTCCGCCCGACATCGGGGTTCCGTCTCAAGAGCCCAGTCGGGACGTGGTGATGCCTTTTCAGAACGTAACCGTTTGTGTTAACATCACAGACGTGGAGAGCGGGGTGGAAAACGCCACTCTCTACTACGATTTGAACAACAGCTCAGCTTGGACTGCTGTGTCTATGGGTTACGATTCAACATCAGGCCTTTATAACGGGTCGATTCCTGGGCAACCTGAATGGACATGGGTGAAGTTCAAGATAGTTGCTTATGACTTTGCTGGAAACAACGCGACAAGAGATGGTGTGGAGGTTTACTGTACGTATCAGGTGGTTCCGGAGTTTTCGTCGTGTCACGTTCTGCTGTTGCTTGTGATTCTTGCTCTGTCTGTTGTCCTCTGTGTGAGGAGGAGGGTTTATAGTCGCTGTGTGTTTATGTGCGATTGCGGATAGCCCGTCTATTTGGAGCCTAATATTTGTTGGTGGGGTGTTTTTGGGGTTATGGTTTGTGTTGGTACATGGTGTTTTGGTCTATTATTGTTAGGGTTGGTTGTGGTTTTCGGGTTAGGATTATTGGTTTTGCTAGGATTTCTGCTGTTTTTGCGAGTTCTTGTATGGTTTCGACGTTTATTGTTGTGGTTTCTGGCGTGGGTTTTGGTGTTATTTGGGCTTCTATTATTAGGTCTTTGTATGGGGCTATGAGTTTGTCGAGCGGTTTTTCTTCTGTTTTTGGTTTGGTTTTTTTGTAGAGGTATGTGGAGAGGCATAGTCCGCCTATGGACATTGTGGTTAGGATGTATGATGCGTTGCGCTGGTTTATTATGTCTTGGCGGGTTTTTGTTTGGTTTTGTGTTATTGCGCCTGATTTTGTTTGGAGTAGGTCTTCTATTGTGATTATGTCGCCCTGGTCTGTGCGTTTGAATTCTATTGTGAGGGTTGGTGTGAAGACTTGGTAGATTGGTCCAGCTGTGCTGTTGGCGTTTATTGTGAATGTTGGCGCTATTTCTAGGGAATAGTATGCTGATGTGGTGGTTCCGGTTTCTGAGCTGATTTTTGTTACTATGGGGTCTAGTTCTGTTTTTATGATTGGTGTGAGTGTGATCTGGATTTGTGTTTGGTCTGTGGTTGTTGGTGTTGTTGCGTTTATTTGGTATGGGAGTGCTGCTGTTTTTAGGGTTTGTGTCAGGCTGTGGGTTATTGTGGTTTCTGTTGGTAGGGTTGCTTGGAATGTGTATGTTAGTGTTATGTTGATTTGTTTGGTTATTTTTGTGTAGAGTGTTCCTTCGTCTGGTTTCATGGTTGTTTTGTTGTTGTAGATTTTGTTTGGTTCTAATACTGCTGTGTAGTCGTATGTGGCTGTGCTTATGTATGTGCACAATGTGTTTGTTATGATTTCTTGCGTTGGGTTTTGGTGTGTTGCGTAGACGGTTATTATTGAGATTAGGGTTAAGATTGTGAAGAGTGTGAGTAGGATTGTGGTTTTCTGGGGTTTTTTCATGTTTGGCTGCGACCTATGCTGTATGCTATTGATTAATGTTTCTTTCTAAAATGTTTTGCTTAATTACTGTTCTAGTCTTGTGTCGGATATTGGGGAGTGGGTTATCCTAGGTTGTTGAAGTCGTCGCAGAGGTCTTTCCAGTATTCGTATTCGCTTGTTAGATTGTTGATTAGGGCGTTTTCTGAGCCTTGTATGATTTGATAGGCTGTCATTCCTTCGAGGGTGTAGCCGTTTGTCCATCCGCTGAAGTAGTTTAGCCACAGTCCTAGGAGTTGTGCTTTGAGTTTGGCTTCCATGTTGGCGTTGTATGGTGCGTCTAGTATGCTGAGTGCTTGTTGGAATTTTTGTGTGCGTGTGCCTGTGAACTCGAATACTTGTGATTGTGCTGATGTCTGGTCTAGGAGTTGTTCTAGTGTGTCTGGGTCTACTTGGGCTTTGCCCTTTATTATGCCTAGTGCGACTTGGAATTGGTGTTTCCAGAATCCTATTGTGCATGGGTGTCCCACGGGGTATCCTGATATTTGGATCGTTATTTTGAACGTGTATGTGTGGCATTCTTCTGGTTCTGTTAGGTGGGCTGTTGCTTGGCTTTCTATTTTTTCCCAGGGGGCGATCCATGTGCACTCTAGGTATGTTGGCGCTGTGACTTCTAGGGCTGTTGGGTTTGGGTTTTCTACTGTGACTTTGTTTATGTGGGCGTTTAGTGTGCCTTGGTTTTGTATGGTGAAGTTTATGTAGGCTGTGTAGCAGGGGTAGGCGTTTGTTAGGTGTGTTTGTATTTGTCGTCCGTCTGGGGTTATTGTTGCTGTTGTTTGGGCGACTTCTTTTGTTTTTTCGTTGTCCCAGCATTCGACTTGGATGAAGACTACTTTGAAGATTTGGTTGTTTGTGGTGTAGGGGTTTATTTGGATGTTTCCGCGTGCGAGGCTGTAGCCTATGCTCATTATGCTTATTATGGTTGTGAGCAATAGGAGGATGGCGGTTATGGTTCGTGTTTTCATCTGTTATCACCCTTTTGTTAAGTGGTATATAACTGCGACTGCGTCGTGCCACCCGCTTAGTGTTGCTTTGTATTCGGATGTTATGGTTATACTTGTGAAATCTGTTGGGAGAGCGGTTTTCAGCCATATTTTTTGCCATACGACCAGTCTTTCGTCTGGTGAAAGGTTGATTGGTGTTGGTTGTTCTCCTGTTGGTGGTGGTGGATTTGTCTCGTTCAGGTCGCACCATACTTCGGATGGGGGTGTGGTTGTGTAGGGTCCGTAGAGGTGGGTTTCATTTCCGAAGTAGCTTTCGTATAGTGGGTTGTTGGTGGTGATTTGATAGGTGATTGTGGCTGGCAGCGTTCCGTTGTTTTTGATTGTTATGCCTACCCATATTTGCCAGTTTGTTGTGATGTCCTCATAGATTGTGATTGTTTTGTTTTTGAGTTTGGAGTAGTCTCTGGTGGGGATGAGTTTCTCGTTTTCTATCGTGATTTCTAGGTGGCCCATGTTGGCGGTGGTGAATATGGTTACTATGTCTGTCCAGTGTGAGCGTGCGTATCCTGTGATGGCTAAGGCTATTAGGCATATGAGGAATAAGGTGGCTGTTTTTTGGGTTATTGTTTTCATCTGTGCATTCTTCTCCTTAGCTTGTTTGTTGGTGAATTGTAGCGAGTGTAGAACATGCCTGTTGAGGCTGCGATTATGGTTGTCAGTGTGGCATAGCCTAAGATTATGTTGTTTGTGAAGAATGAGATGGCTTCGGCGATGGCTGTTTTGATGTATATGGATATCCAGCCTATTTTTGGTATGGTGAGGATGAGTTTTCCTCTTATCTGGTTTGGGAATACTGGGTCTGGGTCCGGTGCGTCGTTTGCGTCTCCTTGTGTCCTGAAGAGTGTTCCTAGGTCTGTTTGATGAATTTCTATGACTCTGTGCAAGACCATTTCTTCTTTTTGCCAGTATTGTATTATGTCGCCTACCTGGATTTTGGATGGGTCGGTTGATGTGACTATGGCTATGTCGCCCACGTCCATTGTTGGTCTCATGCTTCCGCTCGCTATTATTGTTGGGTAGAAGCCAAGCAAGCCTGTTGATGTCCAGACCGCTAAGACTAGGAAGACGGATATGGCTAGCCAGCCTTTCATGGAGGATTGGCTTTTTCTCAGTCTTGGCGCTGGTTTTTTTTGTGTTGGTATTCCTGCTTTTCTTAGGTCTGTTTGGGTTGTTGTGATGTTTATGGCTATGAAGCCTATTGTTGGCGTCATTACTCCTATCAGGGATTCGTAGCCCCATGGGAGGTCTGGTAGGATTGGGGAGAACCATTTGAATGCTTGGATAGGTCCTCGGTACGTCAGGGATGCTAGTGGGCCGCTGAGGAAGGCTAGGTACGAGGCGAGAAGGCTTTCAGTTACTGTTGGTAGGAGTTCTTTGCCTAAGAATTCGCTTATCGCTAGAGGGCTATTGATGGTTAGCAATCCGACTATGGATGTGATTGGGAAAGAGTATAGAAGTGTGACGAGGACAAGAGTTAGAAGTGGTTTTTTCTTGCCGTAGTTTTTCATGAGGTATGCTCTGGAGAGTTCCATGCCGACGAGAGCGGACAGGACGTAGATTAAATTAAATGTTAAGCCTTTGGGTGTGAAAGAGTATGGGCTTTTGCCAAAGCCAGTGACGAAGCCGGAGTCTATAAGGATGAATATTTGCAAGATGGCTATCAGTGCAGCCATGACGACTACTCGCTTGTTAAGCCATGATCGCATGTTGCTAAAGCCGCAGACACAAATTGTGGCGAGAGCCACAAGAACCCAAGATGCTGAGGGAACAGCATAAGCTAAGTAGCCGCCAGCTCTGTATATGGATAGGAATGTATATACAGAAAAAGCAAGGATTAAGATGAAGAGAGCTTTACGTGACAAGGTTTGACCTCTTTACCGTGCATTTTCACCATTTTTGATCTTTCTTTATTTTAATCATTCAAAGGTGATTTGAGTAACAAGAAAAGGGGGGAATTAGGGTGCGGTTGGACCGCCTGGTTTAATGCATTTGTTGAAATCCTTGTAATTTAATCATACTCACTTACGTAGACTATTCCGACTTCGAAGTAGTATGTATGGCATTCTTTGGCTTCTTGTTTTATGTGTATGTCTATTTCCATCTTGTTTTCTTGGCAAGGAACATACTGTTGGGGAAGGATGCTATTTACAATTTCGATGTTGATTATAGGTATTTCCAATCCCGTGCTATTGTCTACAAGATCCCCTCTGAACTTCGTGGGATCAGTAGTATTCCGTACCCATACGAGTGTTCCTGTGGGGTCAGTTATATTATAGTCTATTACGTCCAATGCTATGCTTCCAATGTTATGTAGAATGAACGTTTGGTGAACCTCGTAGCATGGGTAGGCGTTGGTGATGTTAATCCATAGCTTCTCATAACCTGTCTTGTTTGTGTGGACATCCCTTATGGGCCTAGTCAAATAACTGGTCGTGTTGCATACCCAAGGTTTACCGCCTTCTGTTGGATCTAATGTACCATCTGGCAATCTCTTGTATTCAACTGGAGGTTCTATCTCCTTGAAAGCGAGGGTCATGCTACCCATATGCACAGTGCCGTTGATGTAGATCACATCGCTCCAGTGCGCTATGGCAAACCCTAGTATCGCAAACGCCATCATTATCAGTATCGGCAGAACCAACATCTTCTTATCTATATGCATATTTCATCTCTCCTGAAATAGAGTACTGCACGCGTAGTTCGCTTATGGATCCCACTGCGAGGCTTTGATCGATATTTCGAACTTGTATGTGTGGCACTCCTCTGCATCCTCTTTAATGTGTATGAGTATTGAAGTGGGTGTCTCGTGGCAAGGATCGATCTGTCCAAAGAAGAATGGATAGAACCAAATGTTGATCACGACTGGTTCACCAACGGTCCAATTACCACTCAAGTCAAGATCCTTATAACCTATTATCTTTGAGTCGTTCCAATTGTAGGTTAGTCCATCAGTAGTGTTCACCAAAACACAATACATTGTTACGTCAAGCGGTATAGTTCCAGCGTTATCGAGCGTGAAGTTACACCAGGCTAGGTACTCAGGATAGGCATTATCAATTATAACCCACATCTTCTTGTAAACCGTCTTGTTGGTGTGAACGTCCGTTTCATTAGTTTCTAGCCAGCACGTCGTATTGCACACCCAAGGTTTAGGTTCTGGTATGACTGTGCCATTTAGTAGCATTTTGCCCTCCCCGCAACCAGTGATGTTTGTGAACCCAAAAGTCAAGCTACCCATCTTCACTTCGCCGTTGATATAAAGCACATCGCTCCAGTGGGCATACACAAAACCCGCAACAGCCAACGCAACCATCAGCACTGCAAACGTCGCCATCGTCTTCTTAGTCTCCATTTTGTTTCATCACTCTCCTTTTCTCCATTTTGGGTATCTTTAGCGTGCCCCTCACTCGGCACGGGCTAGACCGGCCTAACCTAACGGCATATAGCCGGCTACATGCCTAACCAATGTCACAACTATGACCCAGCCCATTCTTAAAACCATAAGAACCATGAAGTTCTAACCAACAAGTCTGAAAGAATCTTCTAGAAGCTAACTACATACCAACACGTTCTAACCCCAGAGTTCCCAACCCTTAAATCCCAAAAACACAAACCCCAACAACAGATAGCAATGCTCCGAATCTTCAGACTCCTAGAAGACGGAAACTGGCACACCCTCGAAGAACTAGCCACAAAAACAGAAATCGGACTAGACGAACTGACAAAACACTGCCAAGAAGCACACCAAAAAGGCCTAGTCGACTACAACCCAAAAACAGCCAAAATAAGACTAGGACACAACCTAACGAGTGCGCTCCTACAACTAAAAACACAAAACCAAAAACAAACCCTATGGGAAAGAAAAGGCGCAGGAACAACAATCATACCAACGGGCAAAGGCTTCCAGCTCCAAGGCCTCCAAATCCAAAACCAAACAGAAAACGACCTAAAAATCGAATTCACCTACAACACAAAACCAAAAGAAATAATCATATCAAAAGCCTGAGACCCCTTACAAACAAAAGACGAGTGAACCGCCGTTGTTTCTCCTAAAACTCAAAGAAAAATACATTACCTTCAAACAAGCATTTTGGGAATGCTTATAACAGCAACCCCCCACTTCTATAGTGGGTATAGGTTGTGGCGAGGAAATTCATGGAAGAAGTTGAACGTGTCGTAGAAAAGCTGAGCGAGAAGGACGTGGAGGATTTAATGCACAGCTTAGACCACTGTTTGTTGATGGCGAAAAAGTTTTACGAGACGAGGAAACCTGAATATTATGCAAGAATGGAGGCAACATGCGAGAAATTCGTAGAAACGCTGAAGAGACTGAGAAAGAAAGATTGAGTAGCTTTCTGACAAACCCATCTAAACCCTGCTCCTCAGTTTAACAGACACCTTTTCCAAACTTTTCTGCATTCTCAAACAGCCATTAAGAAAATCCAAACCAGCCCTAGTAGTCCTGTAAACGACGCTTCCGGCAGGGTTATCCTCCACAACAACAAAACCCAAACCCAAAAGCAGCCTTAAATACCTCTCCAAACGAGAAAAATTCAAGTTAGCTCCATAAACGATCCTAGTCTTACTCGCACCCCTCAAGCAGGCTACCAGAACGTCCCGCATGATCTCAATCTCTCCTCTTCGATGGTCTCCCATGGCAACACCAATGTAGCATCTGAACCATAGGGGTTACACTTATGCTCTCTCTCACAATATAAAACTTGCGAAAAAACATTTTATCACAGGTTTACGATAGAAAAATCATTAGGAACCAAGAATTGCCATGCCGATATCTACAAGAACACCACAAAACCCTACGCTCAAAAACGTTTACGAAATAAACCGAAGAACCCCTACACAATGCACGCTATTGACGTTTCAGAAGGGCTAATCCTTCCAGCAATTCCTGGTGATACTTAAGCAACTTCTCCGTTAATTCATCAAATTGTTTCTTTGCGATTTTCCTGCCTTCCCGACGCGCCCTCTTCTTCAAAAACAGCCTAATGCGTTTTTCAAGCAGCTTTAGGTCTAAATGATCAGCGGGCGGATCTTCTCCCTTGGCTGAGTGCACAACGGCGTGCGCCAGAAACGCGTCCTTGGCATGTTTCAAAAGCTCCTCAAGCATCTCCTTTGGCGGAGCTGCCATCCTCGGCTCTAGCTCAAGGCTCTCCGCTTCTTTTCCTTCCACCCGCATGGACCTCTCAACCTTCTCCCTTATAGCCGACTCAATGAACTGCTGACGGTTGATGTACAGTCCACCCTCCCGCACGATCCTATCCACCTCATCCATAAGTGGTTCCGGTATGCGCACGTTTTTTCTTGGAACGGCTTCTCCCTTAGTCTTCGGCATCCTTTTTCACCAGAGACATACACACATGAATTGCATGAAGGACTGAAGAAAACTCAGACGCAAATATATATTTTATTCCCCTTTCACCAACATCAGTCGCCCATAAACACAAAACAACATCGTTATAAAAAGACGTTCAAAAACATGATTTTCTACTAAAAAGTATTAAAATCACCCTTTTTATCGTGAAAATAGTTTAAATTAAGCTCTATTCCCTTTCTGCTAGGGGCCAGAGCCATTTGGCAAGCGTAACAGTCGACGATGTCCGCGACGTGATAAACATCAACGCCGCTGACATCCCAGACGCCAAAATTCAAAAGATGATAAAGAGAGCAGAGGTCACGCTCGAACTTGAGCTCGGAAGAGAAATAGATTATAACGATTGCAGCGACGCCGAAAAGGAGTTCGTCACTCTCCTCGCAGCTGTTTATGCCATCTGCTACTTGACTGGCGGTTCGGCTGTTGGATTAAGCTTCTCCGTCGGAGACCAGAATGTAAGCGTATTGAACAAGGCTCCGCCCTTAGACGTTTTGCAAGCCGAACTTGACAGAATTTTGAACGGGTTAAGACAGCCTCACGTCGGGAAGGTTTAAACGTGACCGCAATTGACACTTACCTGCAGTTCATCCTAGACAACGCCCCCTACTTCTATTACATCCCAGGCTCAGGACCAGACACCAGCTGGGGACGTGGAGCAGCACCAGCCGCCTTCGCCATAGACTTTCTCTACGAAGCTCACCAAGACAAAAGGCTTGAGAACAAAAAAACGAACATCTACGACAAGATTGTCTCCCTAGCCGACTTCATCCTAACACAACAATGCACAGACGACACCAAGAAAGCCTACGGCGGATTCCGGAGCAACGAAACAAGCGACTACTACTACAGCGTTGACGCCTGCCGTGTCATTCCCGCCCTTCTGGAGGCGTACGAACTGACAAGAACCGTTGACTATCTGAACGCCGCCAAGCTCGCCGGAGCCACGTTCCTGAAGACAATGCAGGACAAACAGACGCAAGGCGGCTTCGCTCGGGCTGTAACAGTTGTAGACGAGTGGCTTCTTCAAATGGACATCGAGTGCCTCTACGGGCTCATCGGCTTGAAAATGCTAGCCGAAAAGCATGACGCTGCAAACGCAACCCAATACGAGACAATGATGTCCAAAGCCCTCGGTTTCCTCCGCGAAGGTTTCGAAAATCTCTGGCTACACTACGACCCCGCAGACTCGAAGTGGCACAGGGTAGGCCTAACAGAAAACGAGATTCAAGACGACCCACTCGCTTACGCCTTACTCGGGCTTTACGCCTATGAAGGCTGGAGCCTGAGCTGCGAAAAAGTCTACGAGTTTATCAACACTGTTCCCGCCAGTGCAGATTTTCCGGGATACAACCCAAACATTTGCTGGTCAGGCTACATCGACGTTCTCAAGCGGAAGGCCGCCTCTGATTATTACGACTGTGTCACAAGCGGCATCTTACACGACATCAGAGCAGCCAAGGACAAACCGAGTCTAGAGTTGAGCGTGCAGACCGTGAACGCGCACCATCAGCAGTTCATGTTCTGGGGCGCCAAATTCAACGACTACAGCTGTGTCGAAAACAAACAATCCATAATCACGGTTTCATGGCTAGGCCTTCTACTTCTGCGCTATACACCCGTGCGAACTCCTTTCACAGCAATTCTAGAAGAGTTCGGCGAGAACGTGACGCTTCGCAGTGTTCTGCAGTCCTCTGAAACGCTTTCCTACGGAGAACCCATCAACATAAAAGCCTTTGTGAGACTTGCCATGCCCGAGGAGCTTGTCATCGAGCCAGGCTATACAGTAACAGACTTCATGACGGTTTACACGCTGATTCCAATCCGCCACCACGACAAGCTGACGCGGCACGGAGTGGACTGTGAAGTAGGGCCCGTGGAGCTGTTCCGTTTTCGAGGCGAGCCGCTTTACTATCGTGCCATGTGCAGGAGGCTTATAAGCTCATGAGCTTGGTTGAAGACCCGACTTTGACGATTATCCGCTTGCTCAACAGTTACCTGCGGATTGTAAAGGACGACGGTTCATCAGCCACGTTAAAAGTCAGCGGCGAATGGTACGACCGGGAGCTTTTCAAAAACTGTGACGGACAGCTAAGCGTCGGCCTGGACCGAAGCGAAGACCAGAAGCTCAGCTTTGACGGAAACCTAAGGCGACGCACGACGCTCTTGCGCATAAGCTTGTGGGTTGTAGACAAGCCTGAACAGGGCATAATTGGCAAAAACATGCGAGAAAAAATCCGTGCCGACGTCAACCGAGTGATACGTGAAAGGCGGAACAAACCAAACGTTTTTGACTACTGTTTCGCCGGAGTTGGACGCTCAACAGGGACGCACAAGGCATATCATACAGCTTCAGCGGTTGAGCCGTTGCCAAGCGATTTCACATGGGCTGAGCTAACCGACGCAGAGTACCAAAAACTATGGTACAGCGACGATGACAGATTCTCCAAGTCCAACCAAGAGAACGGCAAACACTCCATGGTGCTTTTGCGTTTCAAAATGGACGCTGATGAGAACGTTCTGAAACAGCTAGTTTTGAAGTTCGAAGGCTACGGCAGTGCTCCTGGTGGAAACGGCGTTACAATCAAAGTTTGGAATTTCTCCGCCTCAGCTTGGCAAAACGCGGCTTCTGGCACTGGCATATCGGATGAGGTGTTAACCATAACCTTGACTTCAAGCCTAAAGGATTATGTCGACGCCAACGGATACGTGTACTTGCTGGCCAAAACAACCAATCCAAGCGACGGCGTTACGCCCGCAGCTCTTTATTGTGATTACGCGGAGATGGGCTTAATGGTTAACGGAATCACCTACGCGGATATCCTGACTTACGAGGACAGGGATGAGGTCCGTGTTAAGCCGTTCTTGTGGCGGACCGAGTTTATCGTAAAGTCCTGGTTGTTTGAAAACGTTCCGATAACGTGAAGAGGGAGGGATGAAAACAAAATGTCGATGCCTTATGGCGCGCACGAAGCAAAAATCTACTATGTGCAGGAAGCCAACCACGGAGAAACACCGGCCAACCCGTCGATGATAGGCATAAAAGCCGAAAGCGTTGAGCCCGCGTTAAATCCCAGCCTAATCAAGGTCCGAGGCATAGGAAGCCCAGACCTTCAAGCAATTAAGAAGGGCCTAAGACACGTGGGCATAAAAGTTGCCTATCCGTTACCAAGCGATGCTCCCATAAACTTTCTGCAACACATAACAACTCTGAACTCTTTGAGCGTTGAAGTTTTTTATGAAAAGGCTTCTAGCATCATCGACTTACTCCACAAAGGCTGTAGACTGGACAAGGCGACGGTTGAGTGTAACATTGAAGATGTTGTGAGGGCTACTGCTGAACTGTTCGGGCAAAACGTTGTTGTTGGCGCTTCAAAAATAGCCGGAGCAACCTATGCCGAGTATGCGGGCGCTGTGGCTTTCCACGAGAGTTTTGTTCAACGCGGAGCTGGGGATGGCTCGGGTTTAGCGACTTTGGACAGGGTTACCGACTGGAAGTTCACGATAGAGAACAACCTCAAACGGGTCCCTGTGATTCGCTCTACAAGCGGAGACATCCTCAAATACTTGCCAGCGCGTCATCGCAACCTGACGGGCGAGTTGGTCTTCGAGTTTGAGAGCAAGCAAGAGTTTGACGACGTAATCAATGACACCGAGTTCAGCCTAAAATTCGGCTTGGGCGGAACGAACAATGCCCTATTCAAATATTGCAGATGGGAGAATGTCGCTGCGCCAACGCGGGTAGAAGAGCTTGTGAGCTTGAAGGCTTCGTTTGTCGCCAGAGACGTTTTAATAAGCTAGGAGGCTTGGAAGTGCGAACGGAAGTTTTGGAGCTTGATGATTGCTTTGGCGAGGAGTATGCTGGGCGGTATGTTTTCCAAGAGATTACGTGGGCTAAGCGCAGTCGCATCATACAGAAATACACGAAGTATCACCCAATATCTGGGCAGGTTCAAAGCAGCGACTTTATAGCCATTCAAGCTGAGACCATCTGGGCGAGCCTGAAGGAGCAACCGCCACACAAGCCCATATCGCTCGAGAAACTTCTGAACGAAGAAAATGGCGTTCCCATAGAGCTTGGCGAGCTGTTCTCAAAAATCGTTAATCGATTAAACGGCCTGACAAACGAAGACACGCATTTTTTATTAGGGCAGTTAGACGAGGAAAGTCGCACCCAGCCATTTCAGAGTTTCGGCTCTGTCAAACCTTCGGATGGACACCCAACCAGCTCGCAAGGCAACCCGCAAAAACAATCCACCAGTTCATCGTCATCCTCAACGAGTTAGACAGACAGGCGGAGGAGGAAAGGCAAAAAGCGGAGAAGGAGGCGAAATGGCGGTCGAGATAAGCTGTGACGTGGAAGGGGTTGAAGAGTTTAGGGCAGCCATGGAAAGGTTTGATTCTGGCGTTCAGAGGCATGTGCATAGGCAGCTGGCAGGCTGGGCGGCTGACGTTAAAGCCTTGGCTCGGCAGCTTGTTCCGGTTAGGACCGGACGCTTACGTAGTTCAATTTATGCGAAGGTTCATGAGTGGGTTGC
>Ga0315309_1000103_pt1 | contig 49284 bp, 67 predicted proteins | sample TDP4_MG_FD_203080 | JGI IMG/M metagenome (GOLD analysis project Ga0315309, IMG submission 203080) | Freshwater sediment microbial communities from Lake Towuti, South Sulawesi, Indonesia - TDP4 | ecosystem: Environmental > Aquatic > Freshwater > Lake > Sediment | place: Indonesia: South Sulawesi... | reverse complement strand
GCAAAGCTTAAGATAGTTACGTGCGGTGTCCATATTTACCGGTTAAGGGTACGAAGGCTACGCCGCCCAAGTTTTCTTCAATAAGCTTTGAATCTGTCTTTGTGATGCGGATAAGTGTTTGATAAAGGTAGGCGCCTCCGACTGGAATAACTAATACACCACGGGTTTTCAACTGCTCGGTCAACGGCCTAGGAATGTCAGGCGCGGCGGCTGTTACCAAAATTCGGTCATAGGGCGCTTCTGGCTCATAGCCTTCTGAACCGTCGCTGTGAACGATTGTGACTCGCTCGCCGTAGCCCGCACTTTCTACATTCGTTCTGGCGAAGTCTGCTAGCTCGAGGATTATCTCCACGGTGTATATGTGTCCCCATTTTTCCTTCGGAGTGTCAGATGGCGCTATTATCTCAGCTATTGTGGATGCGTGCCAGCCTGAACCCGCGCCTACTTCCAAGACCTTGTGACCCACTTCCAATTCGAGGGCTTCGTTCATGATTGAAACCATGTTTCGCCCGACTAGCCCATTACCCCTGACTAGTCGTGTGGCGCCGAAGCCGTCTGGCCCCAGCCAATCGGAAGCGGGGTGTCCACAGCATAATACGACGTTAGCCTGTCAGGCAGGAAAGGTTCACGCGACACTAAACGCATTGCACGAATAACATTGGGAGCACGCAGTATGCCCTCAGCGATTAGGTTTTGGATGAGGTGCTCCCACTCAGCCTTCCCCATAACAGTTTGTTCCTCAGAAAATAAACTAATCAGAAAAAGAGTGTTTAAGGCTTTGCTAACATTCTAGTGGCAGATCACCTTGTTTTAATCCATGCCTCCGAAGGGTGTCAAAGGGAAAGATGGCACCATCGCCACAAACAAATAAGTAACGATGGTTGGAAGAGAAATGATAACGGCTTTTTCGAAGTCGCTTTCAAAACCGTGTTTTGACGCCAAAATCCACAGATATACGCCTATTATTGGAACTAGCCAGCCTATCCATGGTGTGTTCCCAAAGGCAAAGGGAATCAGCGCGTATCCTGAAACCCTGAGAAACGCTGTGATGTCAGGCGAAGGCTTAGACGGATGCAATAAAAGCAAGGCGATAAAATAGGAAAGAAAACTTAGAACAGTCCAAGCGACAATGCCCATAATTGCGCCGCCAAAGTACCATGTTCTCACCCGTGTCAGATCTGGGGTGATGCCTCTTGAATAGGCTTGCAGCAGCACCGTTGTAGCAAAGATGAAACCAGAAAGAATCACTGCCCCGAATGACCAGATTAGGTTGCCCTTCTTAGCCAAATTTGAAAGCTGCGCATTCAACAAGATGTTCACCAGAACTGTTTCGCACTTTGCACTATAAAAAATAATGCAAGCACTCCGAAGGTTACGATGTCATTTAACCGTCACTGATTTGGCTAAATTGCGTGGCATGTCTGGGTTGTGCCCTCTCTCCAAAGCCATATAATAGGCGAAGTGTTGAAGCGGAATAACATAGATAATCGGCGACAAGATTTCAGGCACACCCTTCGGAATCTCAATAAAGTCATCCGCCAACCGCTTAATTTCCTCATCTCCCTCTTCACACAACACAATGATTGAGGCGCCTCTAGCCTTCATCTCCATTATATTACTCACAATCGGCTTGTGCGTCTCATCCTTCGGACAAATGAAAATCACGGGAAAGCCTGACTCAACAAGGCTGATGGGTCCGTGTTTGCTCTCCCCAGCCGGATAGGCTATGGCTGGCACATAAGCGATTTCCATAAGCTTAAGCCTACCCTCCAAAGCGGTTGCCGAACTTATGCCTCTCCCCAAGAAGAAGAAACACTTGCTATCACGATACTTCTTAGCCAACAGTTCAATCTTCTCGGTCTGCGTCCTCAAAATGGACTCTGCAATGTCAGGCATCTGCTCCAACTTGTCCTCCAAGAATTCAATCTCCACATGCGACACCTTCCCCCGCTTCTCAGCCAACCTCAAAGCCAACTGAGCCAAAACAGACAGCTGAGAAGTAAAAGTCTTAGTCGCAGCCACACCAATCTCAGGACCAGACTGCTGACACACGTATACACGAGACACATTAGTCAAAGTAGAACCAATAACGTTAGTTAAACCAAGAATTGTAGCCGCCCTCAAGCGAGCGTGGTCCAAAGCGCTCAAAGTATCGGCGGTCTCACCTGACTGGCTAACAAAAAGGATAGTGCTATCAATGTTCACAGACCTGCCATGCTGCTCCACAAACTCAGAAGCAATTATGGGATGGGTAGCCAAAAACGCCAGCTTAGAAAACATGTAAGACGCGGCGAGACACGCATGATAGGATGTGCCGCACGCCACGAGAAACACCTCACCGGCACGGTCGAGAAACTCAGTCATCAACTCTAAAAACTGGTTCTGCAATCGTAACGCGTTCCTCAACGTTGAAGGCTGCTCATAAATCTCCTTCAACATAAAATGTGGATAACCCTGCTTCTCAGCCATCTCAGGGTCCCAATCGATAATTTCAGGCTGTCGAGGCACAACCGACCAATCAGCGAGCTTTCGAATCTCATATCCCTTCTCACTCAAAACAACAAGCTCACCGTTTTCAACAATTAGGGCCTTCTTGGTCAAGGGCAGAAAAGCAGGAATATCAGAAGCACAATAAGCTTCGCCTTCATTAATACCAACCACCAGCGGGCTTTCTCTTCGAGCGCAAACAATCTTGTCCGGCTCTCTGATGGAAATAACCGCGATGGCGTACGAACCGTCTAACCGATTAGTAGCCTCCCGCACAGCATCAACGAGGGACAAGCCTTCTTTCATCTTCTCCTCAATCAGGTGAGGAATAACCTCAGTGTCAGTCTTAGATTTGAAAACGTGCCCCTTGTTCTCTAACTCCATTCTCAAGTCGGCAAAATTTTCGATAATCCCATTGTGCACAACCGCTATTTCCTCGCCGCAGTCGGTGTGCGGATGCGCATTTACCTTGTAAGGCGCTCCATGCGTAGCCCACCTCGTGTGACCTATGCCCACTCGCCCAGGCATGTCGTCAAGGTTCAATATGAGGTGAACATCGTCTATTTTGCCAGCGGCTTTTTTTAAGTAGAGCCTCCCATCTTGAACCGTGGCTTCACCAACCGAATCATAACCCCTGTACTCTAGCCGTTTGAGGGCGGCGTGAATGATAGGTGCGGCTTCACCATTCTTTAAGATGCTGCCGAATATTCCACACATTGCCTTGTCCTCCCTCGCTTGCAAACCAACAATCTCTTGATTGCGCCGTAGTCTTTTAATCCCCATAAAACAACGCATGTCGGTGTATAAACATTTTTTAGAAAACAGTAATATTGTTAAAAAGGAATTCTCAACGGACATTGAACGCTGACGACTTGGAGAAAGCAACCATTAAAAAAATGTTTATAAGGGAATCACTTTCTACCATACCAAACATGAAGAAGAAACTTTTACTCGACGGCGAACCAAGTCGTTACGAAGTGAAGGACATCGCCCTGTTCGACCGTCCCGAACGGTTGAAAGCTGTTTTGAACAAGCTGAGTTGGCAGATTCTAAAGTTGCTGGGCGAGACTGAGATGTACCCCCTTGAAATCGCAAGGAAACTGGGCGTACATGAACAGAAGGTTTACTACCACATCCGAAAACTGGCTGAGGCTGATGTCATAAGAATCGTCAGGGAAGAAGAAAAGAAGGGCGCCACCGCAAAATACTATCAACTTTCGTTTCCAGCCTTCGGCGTCGAACTTCCATTCGGACATCGCAGAATCGCAGCGCTCGGCGCACCAAGCATAGATGGAAAATTGAAGCAGTTTTTTACACCCTTTCTCAAAAACGACACGTTCGACGGAAAAATCGTGGTTGGAAGCCCTGACCCACATGGACCCTTTAAGGCGAGGGCTCGAGACGGACACTACGCAGCTTATCTGAGTTTCTTCCTCGGACAATATGTTAGGTTGCCCGAAGACTTCATGATAAAACTTGATGTGGACGTAAAAGTCGAGAAAGAGGAAAAAAACAACATGATTCTCGTTGGCGGTCCAGGCACAAATCTGCTCACTGAAGAAATAAACGAGTTCTTGCTGACACGTTTCAGTGTGAAGTCAACAGAGCAGGGATTTCTCTTCGGCGGATTAACCTCGCAGAAGACTGGCAACGTTTACACTAGTGACAACATAGGGTTGATAGCAAAAATAACGAATCCCTGGGACAAGGCCAAACGAATCATAGTTGTCGCAGGCAACAAAGCAGTTGGAACCAAAGCCTGCGTGCTAGCATTGACAAAATTCTGGAATGAAGCCCTAAAAAACTTCAACGGCATCGAGGGCTTTGCCGCGGTTATTCAAGGTTTCGATCTAGACGGCGACGGAAAAGTCGACGCCATTGAGGTTCTCGAGTGAAGTCTAAGCCCCCAAAGAAGAGTGATAGATTGAAAGCGCAAGCGCTAGTCATTGCCAAAGTAGCGAATATCAGTGACATGCAACGATTCTTAAAACAGTTAAAAATCCGAGGAAAAGGCTTCTTAATCAAGCCTAACTGGAGCAACGCGAACACTTTCACCTCGGCAGAGACATTAGACCTCTTGCTTGGCTGTCTAAATGGCGATAAAACTGTTGTAGAAGGTTACACGGCATGGCGAAACAAGCTTAACACCGGTCTAGAACCACGAGACTTCATAACGCCAAGCAACGCCAAAAGAAAGTGGAAGTGGATCAGAGAACAAGATAAGTGGTTTCTTAACTACAGCGGAATCGAAGCCGTTCTCAAAAAGCATGGCGTGGAATACGTGAACGTGACGGAGGAAGTTTGGTCTGGCAGAGCTGTCGCTATAGAAAAGGTGAAAAAGATTGTCGAAAGAAAGTTCACACCAGTCAGAAACGAGGAAATGTACGGTTTTGTCCCAGAAAAAATCTACAGCTTGAGGGGTCGCACACTCATCAGTGTCAACTTCAGTCGTGAAACAAGAGAAATGATGTCACTTTCCACAAAGAACTTGTTCGGTCTAATCCCTGACCCTGCAAGATACGGAAGGTGGCATGGAGAAAACGATGCCTTACTCCCCCAAAGCATCCTAGACATCAACAAAATTTATCGAAGCTTGTTTGAGCCTCGTTTCTGGATAAACGAACTCAAAAATCGCCGCCTTTATGTTGGAAGTGAGAATTCTGTTCAAGCCGACGCTGCGGCAGCTAAGATTACAGGCGTAAACCCTGAAAAGATAGAGTACCTACAACTCGCCTCCAAGGTTTTCGGTGGGTACAGAGAGGCTTCAATTTCGAAAGCGTTAAAGGAATTGAAATCTGCATGAGGTCAACCGAAATCATCTATGCACGTGGTCATGGAAACATCCAAGCCAGCAACAAGACAACGTTTGAAATCACAAAAGAAACTTTTCTGACCAAACATGGCGACTGCATCATCGCTGTGGGCGCAATCAAAGGCACTGCTGATTTGAAGTCAGAATTCCAAGAAGCTGCGAGAAATGAACGTGCACGAATGATGATAAGAATCGAGGCTGGCGGCGAAGTTGAGGCTGTGAATGCTTGGGGAAGCCCAAAGCTGTTGCTTACTCATCCGACCGATTTAGTTGTGAGAAGAAGCGACTACGTCTGTGATCGAACCCTCGCGATACACGCAGATAAGGCTGCGAGAGACCTTTCAAGAAAACTCGCTGAAAAACTGCGCAACCCAAATCAGAGAGTCAAGATAACGCTGACAGTCGAAAACGCTACCTGATTTCTGCGTCTACCACGATTTGATAAGTGAATGGCGCGATACCACGCACAATTCTTGCGAGCAAGATTTTCTCTAAGCGTCGATTTGTGTGCGTCACGGCTTCTTTTAGCCGACTTTTTGCGGTTTCCAAGGGTTCAGGCTTGTTCGAAAACTCATAGTAATGGATGACGCCGCCTTCAGGTTTGAGGGCTCTGCAAGCCACGTCAACGTATTCAATAGCTCTTTCAGGCAAGTTCATGATCACACGATCGGCAACTCCTGTTAATCTTTCATTAACAATCTGTCTGGCGTCGCCGAAAACAGGCTTAACCCTTGCTTCCACTCGATTTGCGAGCACATTTTTCTTAAGGATTTCAAAGGCGTCAGGATTCACATCTATGGCATAAACATGCACATCTTCGTGTTCTCTAGCGATTAGAATTGAGAAGGAGCCTACTCCAGCGAACATGTCGACAACGGTTTCACCTTTTCTAATGTAAGAAGCAACTCGGCTATGCTCGTAGGATAGCCTGGGTGAAAAGTAGGCTTTGGCCAAGTCAACGTGAAAAACACAACCATGTTCTTTATGAACAGTGTTGATTTTGGTCTCTCCTCCTATTACCTCAAACGTTCTGAGGCGATAAACTCCACCAACGGCTCCAGATTTCGCTAGAACGGTCCTCACCGTCTTATGCACCGTGAGTATGGCCTCACCGATAATTCGCTTGTAACTTTCCAGTTCGGGCGCAATTTCAACAACTGCGATGTCACCAACAAAATCAATTGCATGGGGCAGACTCGCCAAAACATGTGGCGACAACCTATCACTTAACAAATCAACCAGTCTAGTTGGTTGCCGTGGGCTTCCCTGAAATTCACGTTTGGAAATCTCTATCTCTGGCAAATTGTTTTTCAATTCCTCCAATTCAGAGGCAAGGGGCTCACGCACCAAGGGAACATAGAGGTAATCATTTTCTCGCTGTAACCTTAACTCCAGGTTTAACAGCGAGAGCTTTCGAACGAGAACGAGGGTCCTTTGCCCAAAAACCTTCGGGACTCTCAAACTTGGCGCTTCAGACACCCAACATTTCACCGCTGAAGAACCGTTTTGGGGGTTTTCCTAATTTTTCTTCATTGCCTTCTCTACTTCGATTTCCAATTCTTGAAGTATGGAGCGTCGCACAGCGTAGAAACCTTCGCCTGTTCTGTCTCGTATACGTGGCAACTCCACTTCAACTATTTTCTTGACCATTCCTGGGCGAGCTGTCAAAACCACTATGCGGTCTGCGAGATACACTGCCTCATCAACCGAGTGAGTCACGAACACCACGGTCTTTTTGGTTTGCTCCCATATTGTCAACAGTTCCCTTTGCATGATGTTTCTGGTTTGGGCGTCTAGAGAACCGAAAGGCTCGTCCATCAGCAACACTTCAGGGTCGTTCGCCAATGCCCTGGCAATGGCTACACGCTGTTTCATTCCACTGGAGAGTTGACGCGGAAGCACATTTTCGAATCCCTGCAAGCCCACGAGTTTAACATAACGCTCAACTATTTCTCGCCGCCTCTCGGGTGGCAATCCTTTAATCTCCAAGCCGAACTCAATGTTTTTCCATGTGGTTCTCCAAGGAAACAGGGCAAATTCCTGAAAGACCAGACCTCTGTCTGCACCTGGCTTAGTGACTCTTCGATTGTTCAGCAAGACTTCGCCTTCGGTTGGCGGCTCTAGACCCGCAATAATTCGAAGCATAGTTGTTTTGCCGCATCCCGTTGGACCTATAACGCAGAAAAACTCGCTCTGGTAAACATCCAAGTTTAAATCAATCAGAGCCTCTACCCTAGCTTCGTCTTTTTCAAAGACCTTCGTGAGATTACGTACTTGAATTAGAGTATTTCTGCCCATCTGGACAATCGTCTCTCAATGAAAGTTGCTGTTGTTATCATCAAGAAGCCAATTATTCCGATGATGAACATACCCGCAAATACGTTTTCAAAACGTCCAATATCGCTCATGCTATGAATATAGACGCCCAAGCCGCCGCCCTTAACGCCCACCAGTTCGGCTGCTACAATTGTCATCCAGCCTATCCCCAACCCTATGCGGATGCCAGTCATGATATGCGGAATAGAAGCGGGCACGACTACTTTGCTGTAAAGTTGCTGTCTTCTGGCGCCAAGGGTCTTTGCCGCATCAAGTAAGATGGAGTCCACAGCCTTGACGCCCGCAGTTGTACTGAGAAGAATGGGGAAAAAAGCTCCGAGATAGACTATGAAGACAGAGTCAAAGGGATCTCTGAAGAATATGATTGCGAAAGGAATCCAAGCAAAAGGTGGAATAGGCCTCAGAAGCTCGACTATAGGCTTAGATATGCTCTCTGCGTACAATGACCAGCCTGACAATAAGCCAACTGGGATGGCAACAGCAGCAGCCAGAATAAACCCGTAGAACACTCGGAAGAGACTGGAAGCCACGTGGTCGCTGAACACATGGCCTGTAAAATCTCTCTCGTTAGTGCTAGCAATACGGATTATTGTTGTAAAAATGTCTTGAGGCGTTGGAAGAACGCCACGTGGGTCGCTAACTGCAGCCCACCACCACAAAACGAAGAAGGAGAAAAGTGACATCCCGCTGAGGAAGAATTGGATTAACAGGATACGGCTTTGTCTTTTCATTTTTTCACTCTTTTGCCTTACTCAAGTATGTTGTATCTATGTACTTGTCTGCAAAGTCGTATATGCCACTGTAGCCTCTCTCCTGAAGCTTTGTTGCTGGAATCAGCCCGTAGTCAATTAGTTTGCTAGTATACTGAAAGAATGTGACACGAAAAGCTGAATCTATCTCGTATTTGTAATCTATTCTACTCAGAGCTTCCCGTACTACCGTGGAGTTTCTTCCAGTGAACTGAACGCCGATGTTAGCAAGAAGCTGATAATCTGGTGAACTTGTATTTAATTTTGCCTTGTTTATCCAGTTTGTAGCTTCGATATGCGCTTTCAGGAATTTAACAACAAGATCCGGATATTTGCTCGCAAAGGTCTTGTGAACAACTACAACACAATCCAGATGATGTGGCCAAATGTCATTGGAGGTGGCCAAAATCTTCCCTATACGACTAACATTAGCCTCTGCAGGAAACGGCTCCCATGCAACGTAGCCTGAGATTGTATGCAATCTCAATTTCTCATTCATCAGACCCACAGGAGTCTCGTCGGGAACATTAATCTCCGCGATATCCACGTTGTTTTTTTCGGCGTAATAAAGTAGTAGAAAATATTGAATAGTTGATTTGTTAGGCACGGCAACTGTTTTGCCCTTTAAATCGGAAAAGTTATTGATGAAAGGTTCAACTACTAAGGCAGAACCAATATCATTAACCTGCGCGATAATTGTCGTGTTCACACCTAGGTTTAGATGCTTTGTTATGGAAGGAGGCGCGCCCATCATGCCGATATCTACTTTTTCAGCCAAAAACGCGTCCATTTCATTACCACCCGTAGCATAACCACCAGAAGCAGCATCAGTCACGTTGACTCCATACTTTTCAAAAAGGGATTGCCCGCCACCTACGGTCTTGTTTTTGGCTGCAAAATATGCTATGTGATGTAAGTCTGCGGTTAAGTACCCAACTCGGACGGTCGTTGATGAGGAAAGAGGAGCAAAAAATGAAGCTGTGAAGAGAACAGCTAAGAAGGCAACCACAAGAATAATTACGGCAGCGATTACCGTAGTTGTTTTCGATATTCTCAATGTTTTTCCGTCCACCGCTTCAAAATAGACCATAATTCAGCAGATAAAAATATGCATTGTAGCCAATTTTGGCGAACCTTGGGGAATCGAACCACTAACCGCAACAACAAAACAGACAACGATTTTCTGGGCGAACGAAGCATATTAAACGCCCTTGACTTCGTATCCTTTTCTGGGCTGGTTGACATAGAATAACTGCTCATGGACTTCTAATAACCCTTTTGACCCCTTTTAGTTTCAAAACGGTTCGAAATCAACCGCACATGTTTCACAATTTATTCAATCTTAACTCTGCTTCTACAAGTCTCACTCAACTAGGCTCAGTTCTCGCTCTGGTGTTTGCTCAACCACTTCTTTGCTTCTCGAAGCTTCCCGGAAGACCACATCTGTCTATTGATCGAAGCCCTCCTTTCCGTCCGTATTAGCTGAATCACAAAGCACTTTTCGAAATTCGGGTTCAGACAAAAGTCAACGGCTTGTTTTTCATTGACCTTTCGTCGAAAAGCAACAGCGATGCACCAGAGTCCTCCAAGGTGGTAGACCCCTGGGCCTGAAGCCTTTGTGTATTCTAGAAAAGGGCAGACCTCTTGCTCGGATTTTTTCTCCTCTGAAGCCATCTTTCTCTTAAGAAGCCTCAGAATCTGACGCTCCATTACGTGCTTTCTTTCTAATTATTAGAATACAGACAGTCATGTAGGGATATTTACCTTTCCACCTTCTTTTTCCATGAATATTTTTTATTAGAAATGATTTTTGTGGCGGGCCCGAGGGGAATTGAACCCCTGACCTACGGATTAAGAGTCCACGAACTTTCTCTTTTGCCGAAAAGAGAACCTTCACTAAGAGAAAAGGCGACGATTGATTGGTTGAGTTTCCGAAAATGGCTGGAGTCAACGTATACTTTGAAAGTGGCAAAAGACCAGTTTAACTACGCACAGAAATACGCGCATTGTTTGCTTGATCGAAGTATGAGTGAAGTCAGCACATTAAGTGACAGTAAGAGGCGCCATACGTTGGCGGCGTTGGCTGCATTGGCGAAGTTTTTAGGGGTTCATCAAGATTTTAAAGGCCTGATGCGAAGTTTTGGCCTGCATTGGACTGGTAAAAGTGCGGATGAATTAATTATTGAGCGTATGACAAAAGTCAAGGATGAAACTGATCTATACCAATGGATGAGGGGGGTCAAAACACTTCTTCCCGATTATGGTGATTTCGTTGATCTCGTGGCTGCAACGGGGCTAAGGTATGAAGAGGCGGTTAATGCTTGGAATCTAATTGTTCAACTGAATTCCACTGGAAAACTCAATGAGTATTATAACAAGCAGAAAGAAATTTTGGAACATTTCAGATTTAGAGAGATATTTCTCCGCAGAACCAAGAAGGCTTTCATAAGCTTTGTTCCCAACCAGCTAATCGATGAAATAGCTGGGCAAAAACGGCTAACTGTGAACGTGTTACGGTTAAGAATCAAAAGGAAGGGTTTGAAAATGAGGTTCAGCGACATCAGAGAGTTTCACGCAACTCTTTTAACCAGGCGACTGTCGCAGCCCGAAATTGACTTCCTCCAGGGTCGTGTATCCACCAGTGTTTTCATGAAAAACTATTTCAACCCAGCTTGGATCAGCGACCTGCAGACACGGACCCTAAAAGCAGCCAGCGAAATCTTAGCCAGAATCAATTGAGACGGAAAGCCCTCAACTAACCCTCCCTTCTTTTTTGCTTGACCTTTTTCTGCTACAGACTGCTATGTAAACTCGCCGAAAAAACGAAAGAGAAAGGGGAGAAACCAAATGGAGATTGAGTTTGAAGTGGTGACGCTGCGCTTGCCCAAGGCGATTGTGGACTATGTGCGGAGAATGTACGGCGATCCGGTGAAGCGGCTCGAATGGTTTATTGTCGACTGGATCAGAATAGACATTGAAACCAAGACTGGTGACGACCTAAAAGAGTTGTTCAATCTGGAGCCCGCATTCAAAACTATTCTTAACCAGAATCGTTGAGAAACGCTAAATGCCCGGCGCTTGCTTCAGCTTCCCTTTTTTCATCGATAGCATTGCACGCGGAAAAAAACCCTAAGGTAACCATCCTCTCTTTTTATATTTCGATTTTCTTGCCGCAGCGAGGACACTGAACATAACGAGACTGCCCTGACCAAGAACTTCTGGTTTGCACAGACGTTTTGAGGAAAAAATTATCACAGTTGGTACAATGATGATATTTGCCCCAAAGTTGAAAGCCCAATTGCTCAAGCCAGACGCGAAGCCTAAAAAACCTCATTTTTGGCGGCTGCTCAGTCCTATGAATACTTCTCATCATTGTTTAGGCTTCCAACCTCCTGCGCGCGTATTACCTAAAATCGAATATCCGACTTTATCTTATGAACTTCGGTCAGTAGTTTATGCAGTCTGACTATTCGCTCCCAGTTTACTATTCTTGCATCATCTTTCATTTCATGGAATGACCCTTCAAGAAGTGACCTGGCTTGTGCTATATACTGGTCAGTAGTCACCAAGAATGGTTTGCTATTCCACTTGTCCCAAGCATGCTTTAACTTTGTGAAGGCTTCGTAAAAATTCCCAGCCATTTGAACTTCGAAAGCCCATTTGGGATTTCCAGTCGTGATTGTCTTCCAAGCAACATCTAATCGCAGATTGTCAATCGGGTACTCTACCTCGGCTATTTTTCCCTCAATTCTTCCTATCTCAAGTATCATGTCCCTGATTTCGTTATGTTTGGGTACAGCGGTCGGAGGAACCAAAGTTCTCGCAATCAACCTTTTAGGCTCAGCTCTTCCTCTTTTAAGGGCAATGAACCTACCGAATTCTGGAAAACGTTTGAGATATTTTACATTGATTTCAGGCGGATTCTCCCGCAGGACTTGGAGTCCTCTTTCCGTTACTCTGAAGTATCCTCTTTTGGTTCTCTCAACAAGTCCCGCCTTGCTAAGGTAGGTTCTGGCCCAGCCAACTCTATTGCCAATAAGCGGTTGCCCACTTGGCAAAAGCTGCTTTCTCTCAGCATGGCTTAGATTGAATTCTGCAGATATGTGTTCGATGGTTTCGCGTAAAGAATGCTCTTTCTTGTCCTCCAGAAATTTCAAGAAAGGAAGCATTATGTGATCATAGCGGGGAATGGTCATAGTTGAAACTTCCACGCCGCCTTTCAGGCGTCATACGCGCCAGTTTTTTCAAGAGATCTTCATTCATTTTGGCTTCCCACCTTTTCCATCTTTCATACGTTCATTGTCTCATCTGTTTGGGGCCATTCGGTTTGAACTTTCTCTTTCCATTCAAAGCGAAAAAGTTTTGTGGATGCATATTTAGGTTCGAAAATTTGATTATTGTAAAGCGTGCCCTCGACGACGTCCCAAGCAAGCTCGGGCCAATTTTGCTCATCAATGACATTCAGAATAAATAGACCTGCCAAGGCTTCAAGGGTGTTCTTCATCGTAGCATCTTCGATTCTTTCAATGGAGTAGTGTTTCAATTCCGTATAGGTCTTCCACCAATTTGGCCTATTATTTTTTGCAAACTCAGAGAAAGGAACCAACGTTGTATAAAGCACCTCTCTAAATGGAGGGCGAGTCGATGTGGGAAAGAAGAATGATTGGGATTTAACAATCACTTCACGTTTAGACAGCTGATATATCGGTTCAAAGGCCCTCCGACAATCTGCAATCGTCACATAATCTTTATGTGATTCCGTCAGTTTGGTAAGAATACTTTGGACATTTGGGTCTGTTGACAGCTTAATGTTTTGCGCCATATGCTTGAAAGTAGTGTCAACATAACTTCCTATCTGAAAAATCAAGGTTAGCAACTTGGGTGAAACCACACTTTCGTGTGCTTTTACTAATGGGACATATTCAAGAAAATCAAAAAAATAAGACTCAGCTGTTCTGTAGAAATCCCAAGAAAGTCGGGTCTTAGAGTAGCTCATTTCAACATCCACTGGTGCACGCGTACTATTACTTTGGTTTCCAGCCTTTCTTACGGAGGATTTCCTGCACTTCGGGCAGCTGGAGGGCGAAGTCGACGTGGCGGCAGCCATTCGATTCATCATAAACGCAGAACACTCTATCGGGCTTGAACACGACCTCAACAATGCGGCCTTTTGATGGCTCAATCTCACGATCCAGAACCCATACGCCATTTTCACTCAAATTAAAATGCTCAAGTGGTGGTCTGAGCTCTTCTGTCCTGAAGCTGATGCCATAGGAAGTAAGCAATCTGCGAGTGGCCTCTTTAACAAACTCTGCCCTGCTTCTGAAACCATGCTTTCCCACAACGCTGTCAACCTCTTTGATGAGGTCTTGTGGGACCTTGACGAATCCATATTCAGTTTTTTTCAATCCTGTTTTCGGCATCACGGTTACCATCTATGGTATTAAATTTGAAATGCTTTAAGCGTTGCGCATAAGTTTTCTATAGATATCCTCTATGGTAACATCTATGAAAAAGCTTAAATCACGTTTTCATAGCATATATGGTTACACAGGTGATAGAGATAGACTCTAAATACATTCCTGTGAAGCTGCCCAGAGACCTTATCGACGATATGGATAAGCTCGTCGGCAAGCACGGCTTCAAAAGCAGAGCGGAGATTGCCAAAGAAGCCATCAGACGCCTTCTCTCCGAATTCAAAACAGAAGAAAAGGAGGCTTGAGCTTTTGGATGTTGCTGAGCTTCGGCTGCAGGAGCGCGGTTCTCGACCGAATACCTCTGACAAATCTCTTCAAGGCATACCGTTCGCTTCGGCATCGTCACCTGTTTCGAGGACCGCCCTGATACAGCTGCAAGCTCAATTTGAGGAGGCTTAGAGGATGCCGGCTGCTGTCGACGACGTGTTGGATGTACTCCGTGAGGGGAAATGGCATACAATCGAAGACATCGAGACGAAATGCAGGGATTTGAACGAGAATCAGGTCGAGTTGATCCTCAGCTTTCTCGAGCAGGCAGGGTTCGTTGAACGCCGCCGCAAGAGATGGAGCCTGAAGAGCCGCATGGCCAGGTTGACGCCGCGAATGCTCGGTTTTCTTCAGCGATTGGAGGAGTTGAAAACTTGAGTGTTGCTCGACGAAGAAGAACAGATCTCGCAGCTGCTGGACCGAAGCCGCCTACGACGGCGAAGCCGGGCCAATACCACGAACATCTGTATGGTCTGAAACCAAAAACAATAGACCAGAAAAAGCTCGCCACGGTGGAGCAGAAAAAAGGAGTCCTAAGCGTTGCAGATATCGTGAAGATTGTCAACGCGGTCGACTCAGCACAGCGCCTTCTTGAGGATATCCAAGACCTTCTAAAAGAAAAAGGTTGGGAACCAGACAAATGAGGACGCGGCAGCCAGAACACATCGACAAAAGGGCTTTGATGGCGCCAGTGCCAGCTGCTCAGCTGTGTGAGATCTGTATTAAGAAGCGAGCTCCAGAACGCCATTTTCTAACAGTTCCTGTACCAGTGGCCTTCACACGAGTATGCGACAAGGATTGGGCAGAGATCAAGAAGAAGGTTCGTGAACACCCTCTCATCAAGCAAGCCATCGCCGAACTCTTCAACTACGCCAAACAGAAAGCCGCAACCTGAAGGGAGTTTCTCAAGTCACGATGAAACCGTCAGCTGTAGTCATCATCCTCCGTAAAAATCAGGTGTTTGACACAGCTGGCGCCATTCTGCACCGGAATTACGACGGCGAATTCAAAGGCTTTCCAGTTGATCAGGTTCCAGCTGCTTACAGAGCTGACCGCCCGATAGACGGCTACGGAGTAGGCATGGTCGTGCAGCCCAGCCCAGCAGACCAGGATTTTGGGGCGTCCATCATCTTCCTAACGGAAAACGACGTCTGCGATCTGGTCGACGCTTTTGTTCACAGCGATGAGTTGACACAGAAGTTGCTGGGGCGTGGTTGGACCAGACCGAAATCTGAGAGCGAAGAGCTGGTGATAAAAGTTGTTTTGCGCCTGCTCGAGGTAAGCCCAGAGTTTGGGATGAAACTGGCCAGACGGGTCGAGGCCAAGAGTAAACGGCTGTCCAAATTGCTTTCGGAGCACGCTTCAATCAATGCGGGGTCTACTAAATGAACCAGGAGAAAGCCGCGGAAAAGACAGCTGATTTAGAATTGGGTAAGATGCTTTCCGATGTTAGAAACGGCCTGCAAACAGCGGTTGAAGCAATCGACGCCTACCTCAACTGGCTCAGCAAGGCAGAATTAGGCGAGTGGAACCCTGCGAACATTAGATGGATGGAGCAAGAGGGAACCAAAGGGCCCTACGAAAAAGCGGAATTCCAGGACACAACCGACTTCAAAGCCATGCTCGAAGACCTGAAGAAACACGATGGCAAAGTCACACGAGCAGGCCTGTTCTACTGGCTTTTCACAGACGAAAAAACTGTCGGAAGAAAGAAAATCGCAAAAAAGTGAGGTGGCTGGATGGGAGAGTCGCGCTCGAATAGTGCGGAGCCGGGTCCTGGGCGTAAACAGCAACAAGCCCAGGCAGCCACCGCCCAATATGCTCAGCATCTTTACGGCTTGAGGCCGAAAGCCATCGACCAGAAGAGGCTCGCAAAACTGACCTCAGAACAGCGGCGCCAAGTCCTTGACCGCTGCAAAGATTGGGATAAGGCGCCTGTGAGTCGTGAGAAGATTAGTGATTTGGTGTTTGATTGGAAGTTTTATCCTCGCAAGAGCATTGATTACAGCATTGTTCATAGATACGCTAAGGCTTTGAAGGCTGGCTCAGTTTTTCCATCCGTCAAAATCGGGTTGTTGGCTGGAAAGAAAATCATCGTGGATGGAATGCACCGCATCAAATCTCGCCAGGAATTGGAGCTGGCAGACGTCGACTGCTTGGTTCTGCCTTTTGAAAGTGCAGCTGCATTGTTCGCTGAAGCCGTCAAATGGAACATTGATCATGGAAGACCGTTTAGCGGCGATGAAGTTAGAGGCTGCGTTAAGCGGCTGAAAGAGTTCAAGTTTGACGTCAAGGATATTGTTGCGTTGACGCATGTTCCAGCCAGAGAGATCTATAGGGAATTTGCTGCGCCGATCAAGGTTTTGAAGGCGCCCTGCGGCAAGAACATCTACTGCACTAAAGAGCCAAACGGCCGCGAGTTGGTCCAATTCAAGAAGGCGTTGATGCTGATCCGTGACGTGGCAACGTCAGGTTGCATCCCCACGGATGATGAATTCTTCAGGAATTTGGTTTTACAATGTCGAGAGGCTTTGGGGAAGGTGCGGTTTTATGGTTAAGCTAATGCATGGTCAGGGGTTGCTTGGCGGGGTTTTGTGGAGTTCGGCTCTGTCCTCTCTGGTATGGCAAGGCGTTCTGTCTCGAGGTCTGGCGTTGTTAGGTTTCGTGAGGTCCTGTCCTGATAGGCAACGTAAGGTGAAGCAGGGTTCCATCTCGGTATTGCGAGGTCCGGTATGGCGTAGTCCTGCATGGTGGCGTGATGCTGGGCACGGTTTCATTTCGGTATTGCGAGGTCTTGTATTGTATGGTACTGTTCTGTCCTGCCCGGTTAGGCAACGCATGGCGCGGTTTTTTGAGGTATGGCTTGGAGTGGCGGGGAGGAGTCCTGTCCGCCTGGGTCAAGTGGTGCTTGGCAGGGTTTGGCGTTTCATGCTGAGGTCCGGTTGCGCTGGGAGGGCTACAGTGGAGCGGGGCTTTGTCTGGCATGGCAAGGTGTTATCGTGGTTTGGCGAGGTCCTCCTTTGTGCCGTGGGGTTCATTGGGGCACTGTACGCTAAGGTGAGGTTTTATTGCGGTGTTGTTTGGAGTGTCGAGGCACTGCACAGTGTGGTGAAGTTTGGTCCTGTGAAGTACTCCTTAGTAATGCAGGCTAAGGTCTCATCGAGGCATGGGATTGTTAGGTGTCGAACGGTAGTGTCTGGTTTTGCACGGTTACGTGCGGTTGGGCGAGGCATGCTCAGGCGCTATTTAGGTTTTGTATGGTCCGGTGAAGTTGGGCGATGCATTGCGAGGCGAGCCTCGGCGTTTTTTGGTAGAGTCCTGATAGGCCTGGTTAGGCGGGGTCCTGCTATGTTCAGTCCGGTAGGGTACGGTATTCATGGGTACGGAGGTTACCAAAAATGAGTCAAAATATGAAGAAAATAGACGTGAAAATCAGGGGCTTAACGCCTCTGTTGATGAACCGTCTGAATCCAGAGAGTTTGAAGTCGAAAAGCAGAATGAAAATGGAGCGGTATAGCACGGCTGACGACGCGGCGAAAAGCGCATACATAGCAGAAATCAACGGCAAAAAGCAGCTGTACATCCCACAAGAAGCCTTGCACAGCATGATCATCAACACGGCGGGGCAGTACAGGCTCCGTAGGATGAGTCTGGCAAGTCTGTTGGCTGGAACGATGCGGGTTGAACCTGAGAAGGTTCCTCTGGGTACAGACCAGTACGAAATCGACGAGCGAGCCGTAGTCATACAGAAACAGCGAGTCCTCAAAGGACGAGCAAAACTGCCGAAGTGGAGCGCCAAATTCGAGATTGTCTACGACTCGAAACGGCTGCCAGACGGAATTGAGGCCACACTGAAAGAGATCTTGGAAGACGCCGGGACACGAATGGGCTTACTCGACTACAGACCGCAACATAAAGGTTGGTTCGGAACTTTCGCTCTCGAGAGCTTCGTAACTGAGAAGGGCGTCGACCTGGTTTTAGAGAGTAAAGGAAATAGCCAAACGGAGTAAGCACCGTGACTGAGGAGATCTTGTCCAAGTGGAACGTTGCTCATGAAAAGCTTGAGGCTGCCAGGCAAGCGATAGACGACTTTCAAGGGCTGGTTCGGCAGCTCCAGGAGCAGCAGGCGAAGCAAGCGGAATCTTTGAAGATGCCTGCTATCCCAAATTTGGATGAAGGAGCCCTCAGAAACTTCCTGCAGCAGCCCTATCTCTTGATGCCGCGAAGAGAAAACAGTTGGTATGTGATTGTTCCACGCTTCATTGACATGCAAGTCGGCTGGCTGGAATATCAAACGCCCAGCTTCAACGTATTCGTCATCAACCGCTATGTACGTTGGTTAACTCCACTTCCAGCTGACATCGAAAGCAGACTGGGCCTTCAACCAGCCGTTGAATTGAAAGTGGTCGACGGGTTACTTAAACCGCCTGCGGGTATGGAGGAGGAAACTTGGCAGCGCTACCGTAAGCATCTAACCAGAAAAGATCAATTTGGACTTCGCATCAAACAAGGCTATGAGCGACAGTTGATCAGTGACCTCATTCGAGATGGCTATTTGCCCTTCACACCTCAGCCAGTGGATCCTGAAGATTTGAATCCGGTGCCTGAAGGCTTCGTTATGGAGCCTCACCAGAAAGAGGCTTACGATGCCTTTCTGAAGTGGGGTGCCATTGGTCTCTATTGGCCAGGAGGTCAAGGCAAGACCTACTTTGGCGCTGCTCTCTGCAAAATGGTCAAGGGCTCCAAACTTGTCGTGGTTCCGAACGTAAGTGAGCGCGAACAGTGGCTCGTCTATCTACGCAGGTTCGGCGTCTTTGACGTCGACATCTTGACTTACCAGGCTTTTCACAAAATCCGCAAGGATTACAATCTGGTGGTTTTTGACGAATGCCACAGATTGCCAGCGCCGGTGTGGAGCCGGTTCGCCACCGTAAACAGCAAATATCGGCTGGGCCTGTCTGCAACGCCTTACAGGGAAGATGGCAGAGAAGACCTCATCATAGCGCTGACAGGATATCCAGTCGGCTTATCCTGGGAACACTTCATGCGACTCAAAGCCATCCGCAAACCTAAGATCACGGTTAAAGTCGTCAACAACGACCGAGACAAAATGGCTGTTCTCGAGGACATGTTGAAGGTTCCGATGAAAACACTCGTCTTCGTTGAGCTGATCGCTTCCGGAGAGAAAATCGCCAAACAGTTCAGCCTACCGTTCGTGTATGGGAACACGAAAGACCGCCTCGAGACCATCAACAAGAACCTGATCACAGTCGTGAGCCGGGTTGGAGATGAAGGCATAAGCATCAAGGATCTGGAGCGCACAGTTGAAGTCGAGTTCCTGGGCGGTTCACGTCGGCAGGAAGCTCAACGTGCCTACCGATTGCTGCACTCGGTAAAACCCGAGATCAGCCACACGGTCATCATGACGGTTCAGGAGCTGGACCAATTCAGCAGCCGGTTCCTGGCGCTCGAGGAAAAGGGATTCCAAGTTGAATACGTCAGTTGAGAAAGAGGTTGAAGGCTGATGGGAGACCCGATTCCACTTCCTGACCCGTACGCTGAGCCTGAGAAGCCGATTAAGAGACCAAAGAGGAAGATTGAAGTCAAATGAGCTGTCCCAGCGATTGGAACCTTGAGAATTTCGCCAAGTTCTGGGCGGACATCGAATACGAGGAAGGTATGCGACAAAAAGCTTGGCTCTACTATCGTGACAGCGATTATGACGATTTTGAGCCAGAAGACTGGGATGAACCCGAAGAAGATCCGGATTGGGATTTGGGAGACTACTGACTTGAGCACAACTCTTGACGGTTTCTTTGGTTCGCCGGCGCCACAGTCGACAGCGGTTGAGCCGCGATGCTCCAAATGTGGCAGAACCATACCAAACAATGAGCCAACGTACACTCTCACGATCAAGGGAAAGCCCGAAGTGCATTGTCAACCGTGCGCAAAACGGGTTCTAAGACCACAAGAAAACACGGAGGAAAACCTGTGAGTTATCCTTGGGAAGAGGATGATGCTCCACCGCATTGTAATCAGGAATGTTGGAATTGTCCTGAGGCGCCTTTTTGCGATTGGTGCCTTGATGAATTCGACGATGAGGATGATTGCTGATGGTGAAAGTTGCTTTTTGTGGCAAGTGTGGAACTGAGCTTGAAATGGACTCTGATGGTGGTTACTGTTCAGTTTGCGAGGAATATTTCCCGCTGGATATCATTGACGATTGGAGAGATGAAGAGGAGAATTATTGATGGGTTGCAGATATTGCACTTCGGGTCTGGGCGAAAACTGTCACGGCCCTCTCGGCATGGATGATATTGAAAGCTCTTGCGACTGTGATTGTCACCGCTGCCCAGACTGCGGATCTGCCTATTGCGAGAAAATGGGCGGACCTGATCCTTGCGAGAGTGAAGAGGAAGATTACGAATATCCTTAGGTGACTTTTTTGGCTGTCCAGGTCCTCTTTCATGGCACGGGCGCCCGACGTCGACAGTCCATTGAGCAGCGCGGTCTACTGCCTAAACTTGACAGCTATGTGTACGCGTCCAGCAACCCGTTGATCGCGCTTGTGTTTGCGGCAGCCAGAGCAGAACACGAAGACGACTGGGGACTCCTCGTAGCTTTCAAAGCCTGTGCCACCTGGGAAACCGACCCAAAATTCCCCCTTTCCCAACGGAGCAAGGACCCTGTGGCGGCAGCAAACATCATCAACATACAGGTCATGGACCCAGAGAAAGAAATTGCTGCTTTTCGGTTCCTTTCACGCATAGTCGACGAAATGAAAATCAGGCTTGTCAGGTGAATCATTCTTTGGCTGCTGACCTCGCATCACCACGGGAAACGCCTCCTGAAAGAGAAGAGAAGAGAAGAAGAGAATTATTAAATAAATTATTAATTAATCGTCTTGCTATTCCCATCAGCTTTTCCGTGGGTCCTGATGATGCATCGGTTTTGGAAAAGTTCTTGGAGATTGCCAAGCGTGAAGGAGGATCTCGGGGGCGTAGCCGTGTCTTCGTTAAAGCTATGGCTGAGTACAATCAACGCCACGAAGAGGGAAACCCAAACATGAAAATCACGACGTACATGCCAAATGCTCAAAAAAGCCCTATACGTGTGCTCTGCGCCTTCATTAACGGCGCCACAAGTGAAGGCAGAGTACATTGCACTCGACACGGTGGCAGTTGGATCCTCGGCGTGGCCTGTTACAGCTGCCAACATAATCAACTCCGAAAAAAGAAGGAGCCCTGAATGTACGTGGTGTTATCTTCTGGTCATGTTCATCGTTTCTTTCAGCTGTTGCAGAACAGGAACTTCAAAGCTGCGAAGATAATCTTGTCGAGAATCCAGAGTAGGTTAAAGCGCGATGAATGGGAGCGCGGTTACTTTGTGGCCTTGAGTGGCATGCTCTTAGGATTGGAGAGCGGCGACCGGCGCTTGTTCATCAATAACCTCGCCGATCGGCAGCAGCATCGAGAGGAATTCCTGAAGCACAGCCAGAGTCGCATGCACGGAGAATATGACCGTGGTTTCTTTGCTGCCTGGGCTGATTTCTGCAGAGAAAGGTGATGAAAACGTCGGATGAAAAATGCCAAATCTGCATGGAAAGTTCAATCGGGTTAATTTCTGCCTCTTTCAGCTTAACAAAGCTCAATTTGAGCCTCTTTCGAGCACTTCGTAGAATGTTGTTTGGCACGCCATCCACATCAACGAAGTTTCGATGTTACCGACATGAACTTACTATGTACATTGGGATGTGCACCGCGTAATGGAAATTGAGCAACCTATGGCGTCTACACCAATAAACCCGCCCAAAAAGAAGCGTTCTCAAGCCGACAAAGTAGGCAGAATCAAATACCAGGCTGAACAGCTACACGATTTAACGCTGGATATGCGCGTTGTCAAGAAAACAGTCTTGGCTATCTACCACGGGCTCATGAAGGCGAGGCTGCTCGAATTCGAAAAAGACTTTGTCACAGCGGTCCTTGTGCGGGATAAAATCGACCAGGAGATATTGCATATACTCCGTGAAGCTGGGAAGCAGGGCGCCTTACCGAAAGACATTTCGATTGAACTGGAGATTACGGGCTTCAAGGTTCGCCGGTTCCAGGTTAGCCGTCGTATTTTGCGCATGAACAAGCGGCTCCAGAAGGAACTCGAGGGTCAAAATGCAGCTGAGAAGCAAGGTCATAAGTGGGCGTTGACGAAGTTTATGTTTGAAAGCTGGGGCGAAGGAATCAAAAGGGCTGCTGAAAAAGAAGAGTTGGAGCTTCAGACGGAAGCACCGTGAATTATGGCCTAATGTTCACGCCGGTTTTCTTCTCAAAGAATGAACGCAAATCTTATTTTCTAACTCAATAATTAATGTCCTCGTGACTTTTGCCATGAAAAGCCGAAAGAAAAAAGCAAGAGGCACTCAAGCGTATGAAACTGGAAAAAAACTCGAAGACAGACTTGCCGGCTGGCTGCGAAAGCAGGGTTATACTTGTCATAAAAGAGTCTTAGCACGAGGCAAAGTGGCAGCCAGACCGTACGAGGTTGATGTTTATGCTACCAAGGGGTTAATTTTCAAACATCATATTTGGGTTGAGTGTAAAGCCTACACAGTAAAGCGGTCTCACGTCACTAAACTCGTTGAATCAGCAAGAGATGTTAAGGACCTGAACGAAGAACACTCAGGTGTTCAAACATGGGCTCCAAATATGCTGATGCTTGTCTCTGACAAAGGATTTGACACCGACGCCATAGGCTTGGCGGATAAATACATGATTTATTGTGTGAAAGCAGGAAGGACCTTTGAGTTTATTGGAAAGAGAAATCGAGGCAACATGGAAGAAGGCGAGAGTTCAGACTTCTATTGAATTCGTTAAATAAGATCACGTTTAGGGCTCAACAAAGGAAGAAATAGAGGATGTGGCAAATCTAAAATAGCTGAAAACTAAGAAAAGCGAAAAATGAAGGGCGCCCATCTTGAAAATATTGAAAGCAATTCAAAAACGTCGTATGGTAATCTCTCAGATGTTATATGCTTTGATCTTTGGATTGCTTTTCATTCTCTCGATGTTCATTTCTCCGTTGCTCATCCCCGAAAGTCCCACAATATTGAAAGCCCTAATTGAAATAGATGCCGGAATGTTGGGATTCTGGGGCATAATCCTTGTCTATGCTCTCACCTCTTTGGATAATGATCGAGATTCTCTTGAGCGACAGAAATTCGAAATATTAAAGCAGGCTGCTCAAGCGCAAGGAATTAAATTTTCCATGGCTATAAAGGGATCTGGTGAAGATGAGTACATCGCCATCTTAGATAAAAAAATTGAGAAATCAACGCATTCACTCAGGAAAATGCGTAGAGATGGCATGGGAAATGGCGTTATGTTCATAATCTCAATTGTTGCATCAGTGATAGGATTAGGAATCCCTCAGAATATATTGGCTCTTTATTTCATCATAGCAACAGCATTATATTACTTCGTTGCTGGAGCTGGGTTTATATTCGTGTCATTATGGGAGTTGCGAGCTGAAGAATCTCCGTAGATTCTGGAGAGATTCTACTAACGTACATCGTGAAAAGTTGGGTGTTTTGGAGCTGAATGGGAAGTACCAGTCTATGGTGTCGTCTGGCGTTCCTACGTTTTTGGGGGTCCTGGCGCCTGGGCTGGGTGTAGTCGTCGCCATATCACTTGTCTCCAGAATTCTATGAGTGCGATTAATCCGGTACTGGTTGTGAGCTGTATGAAACCCGCAATCCATTGATCAAGCATGCTTAGGGCTTCGGCTGCTGGAATGTTGAAGGCAATCGATATCAAACTTACAAGCAGCGCGATTACGAGGGTTTGTACAGCTTTGGAACCGCTGAAGTTCTCGGCTGGCGTCTTTTTCAACCAGCCGCCCAAGATGAAGAGTAAGGCGCCGACAAACGTCCACACAAAGGCGCTCCAGGTTATTCCCGTGGTGACTGGTTCACCCTGCGCTGCGACGGCGACCACGGGAATCGCCACCGTAGTTACGACGGCGAACCATACGACGGCGAACACAAGGATTTTTCGCATAGGCTCATTCACCTCCTTCAGGCTTACGAAGAACATCTCGCGGTGCACATCTACGCGCGAGCTCCCAGCAGTTTCGGGCAGTGGACTTTCGCCCATTCCAGGTCTTTTGTTGCAGCTTCAAGTTTTTTCAGCCCATTTTTCTTGGCTCTGTTTATGTTCGGCGGATCGCACCCTAATTCCCGTGCAATCTTGTAGTCTGACTGTCCTTGATTGGCGAGCTGCAAAATTCGGCGTTCTCTTTCCGTTAGAGACATTTTGGCAATCGGATTCTAAATTTGGCTCTATTGGCTTAAATACGCTATTATCGTGTTTGAGATAATAACTCCTTTTTGTTTCCATGACTAATCTTAAACCGCTTAGTATGCGGATACCTTATCCGAGCTGGTCTGGCCCCAAACTTGCCTAACCCTCTAAGTAACGTGGTTAATCGCGTTAAGGCTCGTTTTCATGAGGCAGTGCTGTTTCTCACTGAAACTGAGAAGGCTATGGGTGTTTCGCCTGAAGTCGGCTTCAAGACGATGACTCTCGTTTACCTGGGAGATCTGGCTGCCAGGGCAAGCATTGATTTTCTCGCTGATCAAATCGCTGGTCAAGGCTTCTATACGACGGCGAATGAGGAGTACCAGGAGAAAAGCGAGGGCAAAACCGCGAAGGAAATCGTTGACGAATTTTGTGACCAGGTTGGCCTCGACGAGGTTTTGCAGGCCAGCGCCAGATACCTTGTTGGATGGGGCAACGTTTTCTGGTGGGTGGGTAACCCGAAGAAAATTGAGTTTCTGAACACTGTGCCACTGGAGATAATCAAGGACCAAGGAGTCAAATTCGATTCTAAAGGGAATCTCGAAAGAATCGAGTTGGACTGGAAGAGGGAGCCGCCTCAAATTCCCGGCGACGAGATTATTCAGTTAGCCTATAACGTTTTAACCGCTAACCCTCTCGGCGTTGGGATCCTACAGTCGCTGTGCACTCCGTTGGACATCGGCGACGGCGAACAAAGAGAACCCTTCTTCCAGATCAAGGGCAAGATTCACAGTGGCATGGCAGACACAATCTTCACCTTTGGAGCCCCGAACGAGCTGTGGAGTTTTCCAGGACTGAGCAAAGAGAAACTTAACGATTACATGGCGCAGCTTAAGACTATTCCACGTCGTGGAGCCCGTTTTGTTTTCAATCCGCCTGCAGGATCCAAAGCGGAAGTTACGCCTATTGTTGCCGAACGCATGCGCGGCTTAGATTTCTACGTTGAAACGCTCGAGGATGAATTCGTTCTGGGGTTGCAGACTCCGCTGGCCAAGCTGGTCACAAAGACAGGATTTACGGAGGCAAGCGCCAACGCCGCCCTCGAGATCGCAGAACGCAGGGTCCTCGCCCTGCAGCGCTTTCTGAAGAGGGGCGTTGAACGTTATCTTTTTGATCGTGTAGTGGCTGGCGCAGGTTTAGATCCCAAGCAGGCTCAGGTCCGCTTAAACTGGGGTTTGCCTGAAACTCTCGATTACGATAAGCTGTCTAAGATTTTGGGGCAAGTCACTGAGCTTTTGAAGGTTATGCCAACCGTTATCGGATCTGATGAATTGAGGAAGATTTTGCGTGAAGTGGCTAAGTTACCGCTTGAGGAAGAGCAGGCGCCGGTTCCATCACAGGTAGTTGAGGTTGAAAAGGAAATTGCCAGGAAACAAACAGCACACGCCTGAGTTTGACAGTTGCGCGAAAGACGTGATGAAGCAGGGTCATGACAAGAATAGTGCCTTCGCCATATGCACTAAAAGCTTCAAGGATGCCGGTAAGCCTTTGTATGTTGGCGAGGCTGAGACCCAAAAACTACACTTGTTTAGCGAATCAATCAAACTTGATGGAAACAAGGTTTCAGGCGTTGCAATCCATCCGAAACGGATCTTTCATCCTGAGGAGGGCATGACACATGTCTATCTCAAGGAAGAGTTGGAGCTGGCTGCGCCGACGCTTGTTGGTAAACCCTTCGGAATTGATCACTGCTATGTTTTGCCGCCGCCAAATGTGATCACTCAGGCTTACTATGACCATAAGGAGAATGGTGTTGCCTTCGAGGGTCTGGTTGACGACAAAGTCGCCGAGCAGATTCGGAATAAAGCCTTCAAGGGCTTAAGCGTTGAACTTGATTGGTTTAGGCCAGGTGGCAAGGTAGAGTTTGTTGACGGAGTTGCGGCCAGAAACTTCGAGTTAACCAGCGTGCACTTTTTGAAGCATTTTCCGCCAGGGGACAGAGATGCCTTTGTCAAATTGTGGAATGGCATTATGGAGCAGCTGGTTGCCAGTCCACCGCAGACAATTGATCAAAGGGTCGAAGCCCTTGAAAATCAGATTCAACGGATTTTGAACCAAATCAACGTGATAAACGCTAAGTTAGACGTTTTGACGGGTCAACGTCATGGTTCTTCTCCTTCGGCGATAGGTGAATCCGTACATGCGGAGCCTTCGCAGACGATTGGAGGAAAACAAAACGTGAGTGAAGGATTCAAACCCAAAACATTGGAAGGAAGAATTGTCTTTCTCGAGACTATGGCTAACATGAAAGAGCAGCCAATGTCGAAAGAAGACATCGAAGCCAAAATCAAGGACCTGAAGAAACAACTTGATGTTTTGAAAGAGGAAGAGGCCAAGATCACAGCCGAGGTTGACCCGAAAAAACAGGAAATCTGGGCGCAACAAGACTCCTTGCGCTCAGAGTTGGAAGCATACAGGCGAGCTTTATCATTCGTGATTGCCGGAGTGAGTGAAGCCCAAGGAAACGCTCAAGGAAACGGACAAAGCGACGAAAGGGAACAACTTCAGAAAGCAGCCAAGGCCCGAGCTGAGAAGTATGGCATAGGCGTGAAAACTGATGGTCACTTAACTAAGCCGAATGAATTCAAGGATATTCCTGATGATCAATTTGCTGACCCTGTGAATTATCGGTATCCCGTTGACAAAGAGCATGCGGATGCCGCGCTGAAATACTTCAATCAACCCGACAACAGGCAGGCTGGCGGCTATACGCATGAAGAAGCCGTGAAAATCATGGAGAAAATCGTTAAGGCCTGTCTCGCGGCTGGCGTTGAAGTTGCCTATCAACCTGAGGACGCAGTTTACAAGGGTTTGCCGGAAGACGTTAAGGCTAAGCTTAAAGGCTACGAGAAACCCGGCGAAAGCACCGACATTGTTTCTCTTCGAAAGAAACTTGTTGAAACTGAGGCTAAGCTCGCTGACGTTCAGAAGGAAAAGCAACGTGAAGTAGCGTCCTTGCAAGACAAATACAGCAGATTCGCTGAGGCCATAAAAGGAACTATACCAGCACTGCACAACTGGAAAAGTTGGCACTCTGGCCCTCAAATGATGATTCGTGAACAACTAAGAGTGCTACGCGATTTTGGCGTGATTGAAAAGGTCCCAGACTGAGCGTCATGGTTCAGAAGCTTCAACGTGTATTGAGGGAAGGCAATTGAGCTTTGGAAGTGAATGTGTAAGCGAGAAAACAACCACAATAAACGCAAGAACATCGAAGGCTTCTCACGCTCCGTCTGTAAAACGGACGACATCTAAAACTGCCAAAACGTCCGGCGGTGAATAATAACAATCATAGTCATGAGTGTCAATCATGGCGGCGAGTACTGAGGATGAACTCAGGAAAGCCAAGCAAACACGAGGAGAAAATAATCGATGACTGATTTCACAGGGCTACCAAACCTTGTAATAGGCGACGTTCTCGACCCGTTGAGCGCATGTTTGATCATTGAGTACGAAGCTGAAGCCGCTGTGACAAAAGGCGACCCAGTCTACCTATCGTCGGATGGAAAAGTTACTCCAGCTGTCGCAGACCAAAGCTGTATAGGCATCGCAACGAAGGACGCAGCGATAGGCGTCAAATGTCCAGTATGTGCACGTGGCAGGATCAAAGTGAAGGCTGGCGGCGTTATTGCTCGAGGTAAGGCTGTAAAGGGAGCCGATGCCAGCAAGCGTGTTGTGGCTTTGCCTGACATCAACGAGGGCGGAGCAGCAAGTTATTCTTGGACTCTCAAATTGGGCATTGCAGAACAGTCAGCAGCAGCAGCTGACGACCTGATCAGTATCCTTGTGGCGAAGTGATGAACCATGCCTGAAGAACTCCCGATTCTGGACAATCAGCAACTTTTGGCGAAGATCCTGGACCTCGAGAAACGAGTGGCGAAGCTGGAGAAAAAGGAGAAGTGATGAACCATGCCTGAACTTGTTTTGCCGAAGCTTCATGAGTCACTGCTTAACCAAGAATGGTACAAGACCGAATTTGACAGCAGGGTTAAAGAGGCTCAGTCTCACCGAAACCCGTTCATAATGCAGTATCTGAAGACGGGCATGAAAGAGGGCATTCTTTGCGATATGGCTGGCGCCTTGGGACGCATTCACGATGTCGTTGTTGAGGCTGCGAAGCCAAACCTGATTGCCCGAGACATCATAGATGTCAGGACGACAACTGAATCGCTCGAGAGATTTCCGAGGGCTAAGAAAAGCGTTGCCTACGTGGGCTCAGAAGGCGGCACTGTCCGTATTCATGGAGAACGCTATGATTGGGCTGACGTGACAACCAATATACTCCTGAAGGATGGTGTTGAGTGGACCCGTGAGTTTGCGGAGGACGCCAAATGGAACGTTATGAACCGTCAGCTGGAGGAACTTGGCCGCTCAATCGCTCACCTTGAGACCGAGAAAATCATCGCCTTGTACGCTGGCATAGCGGCAGGGGATCTTGCCAGTGGTGGGGCTTTAGCTGGAGGAGGCGCTGTCCTTTCTTGGACTTTAGGTGTGACGCTTTGGGATGCGATTGAGAACGAGGATTTCCCAAGCCCTGACGCCTTGATTCTGCATCCTAAGCAGGCCAGTCAACTCTTCACAGCCACAGAGTTCATTAATGCTCAATATTTGCCAAGTGCCCAGGTGGACCTTCAACGAGGCCTGATTGGACAGGCCCTAACCATGAGGATTTACAAGAGTAGTCTCTGCACTAATGGCGTCGCGCATGCCGTTAAGAAGGCCGTGGCAGGCGTGCTGTTGATTCGAAGAGACATAACAACCGAACCCTATGAGGACCCGAAGAACGGTGTTTTTGGCATCGTGGCCAGTGAACGCATTGGATACGCCATACTCCGCACGAAAGCCGTAGCCCGAATGACAAACATAAAAACAACCCTTACCTAAGCCTCCTGAAGAGCCTCTGTGGAAACCGGAGCGAAACTCACCCTTTTTTTTCTTGTTTTGTGAGTTGAGGTAAAATAAATGCCGGACCCAGAATTTGAGCGTAGAGGTGCAGCGTTTAAGGCAATTTGGGATGAACTTCAAAAACTGAATAAAGCCTTAGATTCAATAGCGCAGGACGCTTTGCGGGTTAAAACCGTCTGATTATCAGCGGTTGCCCAGAGTTTGTAAGCGACCTCCTGCCAGCGGCCGACGGGCTTTTCCTGGGCGAGACTACAACACCGAGACGTTGGGATGGAAGCCGATTACTCAATATCAGCGGAAGCCAAATACCTGATGTTTATTTGTTGAATGGTTCCAGAAAAATTACGGGCGATCTATGGTTGGAAACCTTAAACATTCTTTTTAGAACTGGCTATCCATCAACCAACGACATTTACATGAAATCTAAACAGTATATTTTCCATCAATGTCCCAACGGACCCTACTACACCGTTAACGCTTACTATGATGGACTCAACTGGCGTAGAATGGTTGATGGAACAGCATCATTAGTATTCCTCTGCAGAGCAACAGAAGGGCCACAATTCAGAATTTATGATGCTCCTCAAGGGGTTGCAGAATCTGCGATCGAATGGACGATGCGTTTCAAATTTGATTGGAACGACTTCTCATGCGGCTCGGACCTAATTATGACAGATGATAGATTCCTGAAAATCGGCTTGGATTCAGATGGTGAATTGCCCACACCAGATGAAACATACAGGGGCAAGATGATTCGTGTTGAAGGCGGTCCTGGTGAAGCGGATAAGTTGTATGTGTGCATGAAGGCTGCGGATGAATCATACTCCTGGGTTCAAATAGCGAGTGGATAAAATTGGTTACAAAAGTCGGAGCGGCATCTGGCAAATGCTCACGCTGCGGTAGAGAACTGTCACGTCCTCGGCCCGCTGACCTTGCAGTTTGTGATTGTTGGGAGTATTGTCCACGCGACCACGGGAAAGGACCCTACGACACTAAGATGGACGATTACACGCCTGATTTGACACCGAGCACATACGGTCCTATCGAGATAGAGTCTGGGTCCACGTGGGGCGACACTCAGCATCCTATGCGAATTCTGAAGCGCTGCTCACAATGCGGTTATCTGTCGGCGCAGTTGCCAGTGGAGGTTCGACTCAGTTGAGGATGACCGATCAAGACAGAGATGCCCTTCGTAAATGTGTCCTCGAATTACTCAAGAAGGGTTCCGCTCACTTCACTGATATCGAGAAGAAAGCAATAGCCACATGCAAACCATTCATAACATCCAACACTTTCAAAACTCAGTTTTACGATTACTTGTTTGCGAATGGCTATATCAGCCGGGTCAGCCGAGGCGTATTCACAATCACGTCTAAAGGCGAAAGACTCCTCGAATTACTTTCTTCTGTCTGAAATCTGGGTCCTGTCGTCTTAGTTCTCTCGTCTTAGTTCTCTCGTCTTAGGCGTCAAATCTGGGTTCTCTCGCCCAAAATAGGTTAAATCTTGCTTCTTTCCAGTTTTTACTCAATTGTCGTGGTGTTTTGATTGGCCGCTGCCACCTGCGATGATGTACGTGATATATTGAATGTATCGTCAAGTGAAGTTCCAGACGCAAAAGTTTTGAAAATGATCAAGCGAGCCGAAGTCACTCTCGAGCTCGAAACAGGCGCATCGATCGACTATGCCGATTGCACAGACGCCCAAAAAGAGTTCATCACGGTTCTTGCAGCCATCTACGCTGTCTGTTATCTTACTGGCGGCTCAGCTGTAGGCCTCAATTTTTCGGTTGGAGACCAAAACGTAAGCGTTCTCGGTAAGGCTCCGCCGTTGGATGTTTTGCAGGCTGAACTTGAACGTATCCTAAGGGGTATTAAAGGAGTCTATCTGGGTCGGGCATGAATTTTACTAATAGTTCAGCCGATTATGCTGACGGTGGTGGCCTTGCGACTTTCCATTCTCAAAGTTCTGGTTCTTATGGTTCTGGTCCTTATTCTGGCTGTTGCGTTTTTCGTGATTCCAATTTTTTGGGAGGAAAGGCGTTTGCAAGTTCCTGAAGCCTACTATCAATTCATCATTGATTACGCGCCTTATCTTTACGTCATTCCGCCCAACACTCCAGACCTTACATGGGGCAGAGCTGCTTCCGCCGCAGCCTTTTCTATCGACTTCCTGTACCAAGCCTACTATGACTCACAATACGCCAGCAAACAAATCGAGATCTATAACAAAATTGTTTCACTCGCCGATTGGATTCTGACGCAGCAATACACATCTAACCAGTCAAAGAAAGCTTATGGGGGCTTCAAATCCACTGAGACAAGTAATTCCTATTATAGCGTTGACGCTTCCAGAGTTATCCCATCTCTGTTGCGGGCTTACGCCTTAACTGACACAAACGGATATCTGAACGCCGCAAAACTCGCTGGTGAAACTTTTCTGTACAATATGCAGCATCCCCCTCTGGGCATACATGACAAATACTACGGTGGTTTTCTCCGTGCAGTCGACATTAACGATTCATGGCTCTATGAAATGGACATCGAAAACCTCTATGGATTAATCGGCTTGAAAATGCTGGCTGAAACCTACGACACGGCCAACAAAACCAAATATGAAACAATGATGTCTGACGCTGTGGCCTTCCTACGCTCAGGCTTTGAGGACCTATACTTAGAATATCGAGCGCCTCCAACAGGAGACGGAAAATGGTACAGAGTCGGCTTAACCGAAAACGAAATCTATGATGATCCTTTCGCCTACGCCTTGCTTGGACTCTACGATTATGAGGATTGGAGTTTAACCACTGAGAAAGTCTACAACTTCATCAACACTGTTAGAGCAAGCGCTCAATATCCCGCCTACAACCCAGCTGTCTGCTGGGCAGGCTACATAGATGTACTCAGTCGTTTTCCAGCATGCGATTACTACGACGCCGTGACTTCCGGCATCCTTTGGAAAGTTCGCAAAAACCATGACAAATCAAGCTTCGAATTCAGCATGAAGATCATTGACAAACATCAAGACGAGTTTATGTTCTGGGGTGTAAAACATGCCGACTACAGTTATGTGGAAAACAAGTGGGCCACGGCGACTGTTGCTTGGCTTTCACAACTCTTTCTAAACTATGAGGACCCAATAACTCGCTTCACGCAGATTCTAAGATCAAAAGGTGAAAACGTCATCCTCTATCCCGTGAGGGAAGCAGCTGACCAAGTTTCTTACGGTGAAGACATCGACATCAAGTCAATAGTTTCTCCGGCCAGAGTCGAACAAATCATACCTGAAGCAGGCTACATTATCACCGATTACCTGGTCCTTCACGTTTTTGCTCCCATTCGCCACCGTGACAAGATCCGTCGTAAAGGCGTAGACTATGAAGTGACTGAGATCCAGGAGTTTGATTTTCAAGGCGACACGATCTATCGCCGACTCGTTTGTAGGAGGCTTTTGGGTGCCTGAAGTTGAGGATTCTGTCACCACGCTTGTGAGGCTGCTCAGAGCTAACATGCGAGTTGTCAATGATGACAACAGCATTGCCAATATCCATGTCAGTCGCGAATGGTATGACCGCGAACTCCTGAAAAACTACGATGGCCAAGTCACTGTGGGTCTGCGGCAACCGAGCCAAGTTAAGCCCTTGAATCTCAATCAATCTCTTTCACAACGCATTCTAAGCCTCAAAGTCGACTGCTGGCTTGTCGACAAGACCGGAAAGCAACCTGCAACAAGGACACGGTCTAAACTGCGTGAAGAAATCCTGCGAATAATCCGTCAGAAACGGGTCAAGCCTAATGAGACAACATACGATTATTATGGTCTCGGTATAGGCGGTCAACATGACGCCTATCACGCTGGATCACCCTCGGAACTGGTTCCTTCGTCAGTGAGTTGGACAGAGTTAACAGAGGTTGAGTATCAGAATCTCTGGTACAGCGATGACACGAGATTCTCAAAAACCGTGAACGTGAACCTTCAATATGCGCTCATGCTTTTCAAGGTCAAAATCGAGACTTCCAAATATGATCCGCATGAGAACAACGTAAAAAAAATCGTTCTGAGTTTTGAGGGTTACGGGACAGCTCCCGGTGGCAACGGCGTCACCATTAAGGTCTGGAACCACGTGGCCGCAGCTTGGCAAAACGCTCAAACTGGGTCAGGTGGAGCTGACGAGACCATTACAATCACACTGACTTCGAATTTGACCGACTACATCCAGATGGATTCTTCAGGCGTTGGCTACATCTATCTTTTGGCGAGGACCACAAATCCGAGCAATGGCACAGACGCAGCCGTTCTCTACTGCGACTATGGCAAATATGTTTTGACCGTGGAAGGCTTGACACACGTGAAATTCGGCAACTACAACGATGCTGACGATGTGTCTGTCAAGCCGTTTTTGTGGCATACCGAATTCCAAGTCATAGGATGGATGTTTGAAAATGTACCTGCAACTTAGGAGGAAGAAATCATGAGTGTGTATGGAGCCCACGAAGCGAAAATCTACTACGTACAAGAATCGACCTATGGCCAGACACCAACAAACCCCAGCATGCTCGGCATTGCAACTGCATCAGACGTTGAACCTGGTCTGGACCCGGGATTAGTCAAAGTCAGAGGCATTGGTTCCAGGGATCTAAAAACTATTCGTCGAGGCTTAAGACATGTCGACCTGAGGGTGGCTTATGCTCTTCCCAGCGATGCGCCCATTAACTTCCTACAGTACATCACGACTCTCTACTCCATGAGCCTTGAGGTTTTCTACGAGAAGGCCAGCGGCATCATCGACCTGTTGCATAAAGGCGTTAGAATGGACAAAGTGACAGTTGAGTGTTCCATCGAAGACATCGTTAAGGCCACAGCTGATCTAATCGGTCAAGACTTGACTGTGGGAACCGCGAAAATTACCGGAGCCAACTACGCTGATTATTCAGGAGCCGTGCCCTACCACGAGAGTTATGTACAACGAGGAGCTGGCGACGGGTCAGGCCTGACCGCTGTTGAAAGAGTCACTGATTGGAAGTTCTCTATCGAAAACAACCTCAAAAGAGTACCAGTGATCAGAAGCACAAGCGGCCACCTGCTCAAGTATCTGCAGGAGCGCCACAGGGTCCTTTCGGGTGAGGTGACTTTTGAGTTTGAGAGCAAGCAAGAATATGATGATGTAATCAGTGACACCGAATTCAGCCTCAAATTCGGCTTGGGCGGAGCCAACTATGCGCTTTTCAAATACTGCAAGTGGGAGAAGGTTGGTTCGCCTACGAAGATTGAGGACCTTGTTTCGCTGAAGGCGCCCTTTGTCGCTCGAGACATTGTTATCGGGTAAGGAGATGACAGAAACGAGAAAACTCTTTGTCATAATCGCCTTGGCCGCGGCCTTCCTTTTGGGCTCCGCTTCGACCTTAGCCATCCAACAATATACGCAGCGCATTGCAAACAAGGCCGCCGTGAAGGTCGTGGGAGTCGGAATCTACAAGGACCTCAACTTCACAGTCTCAGTGACTGAAATAGACTGGGGTATCCTGGAGCCCGGCGAGAACAGAAACGTCAGCGCCTACATCCTCAACGAAAGCAATGTGCCCTTAAACCTGTCAATGACAACTCTGGATTGGCAGCCAGTTAATGCCTCAGATTATATGACATTGTCTTGGAATCAAGAGGCTACAGTTCTCCAGGTTGGCGGCTATGTCGACGCGACTTTTACGCTTACTTTGAGCGACGCAACCCCAGCATTCAGGAATTTCAGTTTTGTGATCATAGTCATCGGAAGTGGATAAACATGGGGAGCAATGTCGAAGTAAAGCAGTTGGATCTGACGCATAGGGCAAAGGTTCGAAAAGAATGGCTGAAGATCTGGGCAAGCCTGGGTGAAAGGATTCTGAAGTTGCCGAAATGGATGCAAGACATTGTCTTGAAGGATGTCAATAACGCGGTTGAAAACCGAATAGCGACAATGGAGATGATTAACAATGCGACAAGAACAAGTTGAGTTAGACGAAAGATTTGGTAAGGAATACGCTGGCCGCTATGTCTTCCAAGAGATCACTTGGGCGAAACGCACCCGCATCATCCAGAAATGGACCAAATACCATCACATCACCGGGCAAGTCATAAGCAGCGACTTCGTTGCCATCCAAGCGGAGACTATCTGGGCCAGTCTCCGTGATCAACCTCCTTCAAAGCCGATAAGCCTTGAGAAATTACTCGGTGAAGATCAAGGAATTCCCATTGAGTTGGGCGAGTTATTCTCGAAAATAGCCAATAAACTATGTGGTATAACGCCTGATGAGCAGCGTTTTTTATCCGAGCCATCCGAAGGCAAAAGCCCCATCCAGCCCTCATCGAGTTCCGACTTTGCAAAGAATTCGGGAAATTGCCTGGTGAAATCAGGAGAGAATCAGCCCGGGACATCGAGACCTTCGTCGTGATTCTGAGTGAGGTTGACCGCCAAACCGAGGAGGAAATTGGCAAAGCAAAGAGAGAGGCGCATCATCGTGTCCGTTGAAATGCAAGTTGATGTGTATGGGATTCCTGAGCTGCAGGCTAAGCTCAACCGGTTAGATGTGAGCATGCGTGGCCGTGTCGATGAGGCTTTGGATTTTGAGGTTTCAGCCATGCAGACGAGGGCTCAGAATCTGGCGCCCAAAAGGACCGGCTACTTAGCCAGCACTATCTTCGCTGAGGGTGTTCGTGAGTGGGCATTCAAACTTGGCGCCAGGACATCTTACGCCGCATTCGTTGAATTCGGAACGCGCTTCATGCAAGCCAGGCGCTTTCTCAGTCGTGCCCTGGAGTTGGGCATGCTTGGTTTGGTGCAGCATGTCAACCGTGCAATTGATGATGCGATAAGGGAGGCGAGCACAAGTTGAGCTTTCATGAGATTTCGATTGCAGTTAGAGCTGAGAACCGGGCGAGTTATGCATTCCGCACCATCGCTATGGATTCAATCCATTTAGCCTACGCCTTTGGAGCTCTTGATTCTCAGACTGGTCGCATGCTCACCGGGATTATGACAGCGATTCATTTGTTCACGTCCTTGAAAGGCGCCTTAACGGCAACGTCGATCGCCAATATTGCTCATTCCGTATCTTCTCACATTGCGGCTGCCGCCACATGGGTTTTGAATGCCGCGTTAGCTATGAAAATCGCTCTGCTAACCCTGGGTGTGGGCCTGATTGTTGCGACTGCAGCGTACATGGCTTGGCTGGCTTCCACTACCAGAGACGCAGCTGCAGCACAATCCGAGTATAATGCAGAACTTGCGAAGGCGCCTGGCCGGTCAATTAGACGAGCTGGCGAGGAAGAGTATTACCGGCGAGGCGTTGAATATTGAGCGTAGCCCTACCTGTTTGCGCGGTTGTTTTCGGCTCCGTGACTCCGCCTCAAGGCGATGTTATTGAGCTGAAGGTTCATTTAGGCTGCACAGACGAGGTCAGCAGTTTTGAGTGTTTGCTGCAGAATTTCGACAAAAAGTACAGTCCAGGCGGAACCTATCCAATCAACGTGGGTGATAATGGAAGCATAAGCATTGGCAGGGGCGCAAACTGCCCAACTCTCGCAACAATCACCGTTGAAGAGATTAAGGCGCTCTCTGATTCCCGTGGTGAAAACTATCTACGTGTCTTAGGCCGTTGCTGGGGAGAACGCCTCTTTCGCAGAGTCGTCACCAAAACCTATGAGAATCAAAAAGGTGAAGCCATTGTTAAAGATATCATTGACTACTTTGTTGGTTTAAGCCATGTGCGTGACTCAACTGAGCTGGTCGAGAACACAGACACCACGTACACGAAGCTGGAATATGAGAACACGCCTGTTTTCGACATTCTCAAGTTTATTGCTAAGACAGCTGACAAAGCTGGTGTCATAGGGTTCGACTTTCGAGTGGCGCCTGATGGCAAATTCGAGTTTTTTCAACGTAATAGTAAGACTTCCTCTGTTAGCTTATCCGAACGATTAGATGTTAGTGAATATCGGAAAAGCATTTTCCGCAAGCGAGATAAGATTTTTGTTTATGGTGCAGCTGAGAAAAAGTATCCGATCGACGGCGACTCTTGGACTGAGACGCTTGACATCAACAGTGATTCTATAAACGATTGGGTGAGCGGTACAGGCACGGGAAGCGTTTCTCTTGACGGCGCCACAAAGGCTGTTGGCTCATACTCGATTAAACATACGACGAGCACGGCGGATATTTATGGTCAGCTTCGATTAATCATTCCTTCCGGTTGGCAGCCTGACCTCAACAAATATCCTTCCTTACAATTCCAAATTAGACGTGAGTCAGCTTTCAGTGGACAAGTTACGCTTAGACTTAAAGATAATGCGGGCAAGCAAGCTGCAAGGGAGTTTCAGATCGCCGCTGACAAGTGGTTCATGCAAAAGTTCAATGTTGGAAAAAAATACGAAAATGAATGGCAATCAGTTGAAGCAGGCTTTAACTGGGCAGTCATTAACGAGATCATGTGGGATATGTGGTTTAGCGGCAGCGGCACAGGCAGCTTTTGGGTTGACAACTTATTCTTCAATAGTGCTCGTTGGAGTGCGACTTATGGTTCAGGGTCCCGAGAATTGGCTGAAACTGACGAAGAATTGCATACTGACAACGAATGTTTACTCCGGGCAAAGGCGCTCTACGACTATCTCAGCAGCCCAATAGACTACATTCGGGTCACGAGCGATGTCATCGATTACGGAACCACACCAATCCTGGCGGCTGATAAAATCTGGGTCACGTTGCCAAATGAGAATGTTGACGGTTATTATCATGTCGGTCCTGTTGAATACCGGCTTATCGCAGAAACTCAGACTTTGGAAATAACCCTTGAATTAGGTAAGGAACCGCCACTTTTGGCAGACTATCTATATGCTCTCAGAAGCAAAGCTGCGAATGTCGCTCGCTACAAAATTGGGAGAGTATAGGCATACTGGAGATCATCGAAAGAACGCGGAGGACCACAAGCCATTGAACAAGCAAGTTAAGATTGAAGATCTACATCCTGGCGATTTGATTCTCTGCAAATGGTTTGACGCCAGCATAGATAAAGGGCGCCTTCCCGAGGTTCCAGCTGCCTACGACAATCCGATTTGGGCTATCGGCTACTTTCTCGGCGTTAAGGGTCTCAAGCGGCAGCACCTCATCCTGGGCAAGTCTAAGCTGAGTGATCCTGGCGAGTGGGAAGCTGACCGCATACCCATAGAGTTGATCGAATACATCATTCTCATTGAGCCTCAGCATCTGCAGAAGATATTTCCAACCATTCGAGATGAATTGAAGAAGTATCGTATTCGCATTCCTAAGGGTGGATGGCACAAGCGGCTGGTGAAAATCCGTTGGGTCTGAAAAAGAGCCTGAAACTGGCCCTAACCCGTAGGGAATACAGGCGTCGACGTGGCGGAAAAATCGAGGTCATCGAGCTTCCACCGTCCGCCAGACTTCTATATGGTCTCTATTTTGCCCTGGTCTTTCTCGTCGGCTTGATTGTTTTAGAGATTGCTCACCTCCTCATACTACGTACATGGAACAGCGAAATATTCGCAGCCATCACAGGAACCAGTGGCACGGTTGTAGGCGTTTTCTTAACACAAAGGGGGTGAACATATTTGGATCATATTTGTCAAACTATGGAAAAAGGGAGGGGGGGTCTGCGGAAGATTGCCCAGCGGACTGCGAAGATTCGTAAAAGGTTTGATGGTGACACTCAGAAGGTACGCAGTAACCTCATTTTTCAGCTTCAAGCCTTGTTTGAGATGGCGCAGGAGCAGGCCTTGGCGTCAAGCGGTCGGAAAGGTAAGCGGCAGCAAGAATGGGCTCGTATCGCGGCGTACATTAGCCAAATCTTAGCGAATATAGCCAGAGGTTTCGATAACGCCAAGGTTTCTGCTGAACTTGAGGAATTGGAGAAGTTAATCCATGAGCAGCGTGGAAAAGAGAATAAAAGGGCTTAGGCAGGAGTGGGAGCGACAGCAGAAACTCAAAGGGCTGAAGATCCCAGAGGACCCTGTTGAATTCTTCGAGAAAATTCTGCACATCAAGCCTTTTCCCTATCAAGCTAATCTCCTTCTCGATCCTTCAGCGCTAAAAGTTATCCGTTGGTGCAGACGAGCTGGCAAAACTACTGTTATGAGCGGGAGCGATATACATTATGCCGCGGTTCATCCAAACGCTACAATCCTTGTCATAATGCCCAAGTATCAGCAGATAAAGGAGATTTATTTTCAAGGAGAAGGTGGCTTGCATGAGCATTTGGCTCGTATGGATAAAGATGTTTATGAGAGTCTCATACTTGAGCAGTTGCAAACAATAATCAGGTTTCGGAATGGCTCCAAGATACTTGCTGAAGTGCCTGAACCCTTCACGATACGTGGGCATGGACCCGCAAAAATCAGCATTGACGAAATGAACTTCATTCGCAAGGACCGGGATCTGTGGCTTAGCGCCCTCTTGCCCATGACGCTGACTCGCAAACTCTACATCAACGTGGCCAGCACTCCCTGGAACAAAGATAGCATCTATTGGAAAATGTGCTATGATCAAAACTTCAAAACGTTCAGCGGCAACATTCACGACCGATGCATTACCAAACCATGCAAGATTGATCCTGCTAAACACGATCCGCCTCGGTACTTTCGCATATGGGAAGACGTCCTGAAACCTAAGGGTCCGCTTGATCCAAAGCAAGTCGAGATTATGCGAGAGCAATACACGGGCGAAACCTGGAGATGGAAGCGAGAAATGGAATGCAGTTTCGTTGACGATGAAACTGCCTTCTTGCCCAGCAGCCTAATCATAAAATGCCAGAATGATGAGATGAGCTTCACTCAATTTGAGGAGAATATTGATGGCGAATTCTACATCGGTTGGGACCTTGGCCGTGAGAGAGATCCTGGTGTGGTCTCTGTAGTTGACAAGAGAAAAGATGTTCTCGCGTTGGTTCACTGCAAACAGTTTCCGCTCGGCACTCCCTACGTCAATCACATGGCCTACATCAAATCACTCTGCGACCGCTGGAAGCATGTCCAAGCAGTTTACTACGACCATAGTGGCACTCTGGGTATGGATGAAGAAATCAAGAAATGTGAGTTCCCTGGGCTCAAAGGCATCGATTTCAGTTTGCCGGCAAAGCACGGTATGGCTGGCTACTTGAAGCAGAAAATGATGTCTGTGCGAGAAAGTGATAAAGCGTTGCCGGGTGAAGAGGCCAGACGTCAGTTTGAGTTGCCACTTGATATGGATGTTCAGGCTGAACTAAACGTAATACAGTGGGAACAAAGACCTGGCTCAGAGATCTACGTTTTCTCGCATCCTCAAGGAACTCACGATGACCGCTTTTGGTCGATTGCCCTTGCATGTGTGGCCAGCACTGGAGCTGTACCTGAACCGTTTGTTCAGGTGATCCCGAGTTGAGAAGGCGCCGCGAATACTTCGAGATCACTAAGCATGCTCGTCGTTATGACAAGCGAGAAGGCAAGTTTATCGTTGACATCGCGTATGAAACAGCCACAGAGATTACACCACGTACGATAGCGGTTTCAGAGGCGTTCGGTCTCGGCGTGGACGAGTACAGAAAGTTCCTGATCTGCGACAACGTTGAGCTCAAAATTGGACCTCAAGACATCGTTTACATCACTGGCGAATCTGGCAGCGGCAAATCGGTATTGCTTAAAGCTATCTCAAAGGATATACAAGAGAATCCTGAGTTAGGCAGCGTCATCAACATAGCCGACGTCGAAGTGGACCAGGACAAGCCGCTGATCGACACCGTGGGCAAGACCATTGAAGAAGGCCTCGAGCTGCTCTCTCGAGTTGGCCTAAACGACGCCTTTCTCTTCGTGCGCAGGTACAGGGAGCTCAGCGACGGCCAGAAATACCGATATCGAATAGCCAAACTCATTGAATCAGGCGCTCAGTGGTGGATCCTTGATGAATTCGCAGCTACCTTGGACCGCGACACAGCCAAAATCGTAGCGTTCAACTTGCAGAAGCAGGCTCGAACGCACGGCCGCGCTGTCCTGGCAGCCACAACGCACATAGATCTCTTTGAGGACCTACATCCTGCGGTGCACATTCATAAGCGGTTCGGGAAAGAGATCACAATCGATTACTACGATAACAAGCCAGCCAAGGAATGCAGTCTAACGAAGGAGATGTGCGTAGTAAAAGCCAGCCTGAAGGATTATGAAGAGCTTGCAGGTTTCCATTACCGAGATTCTTCCAAGATTCCCGTGGTACACAAGGTCTTCGCTTTGAAGCGCGGCGATGAAACAGTCGGCGCCATCGTTTATCGCTCGCCAGGCTGGATCGCGCTCGGACGCCTCTTGGCTCTCGGCCGTCAGGTCTTGCTGCAGGAGCTCAACCGCGATTGGAGTCTGATCAGCCGCGTCGTGGTTCATCCCAAATATCGCACGATGGGCTTGGGGGCTAAACTCGTTAAGGACACGCTGCTCAAGTGCGGTAGGCCTTACGTTGAAAGCATCGCTGTCATGGCCAAGTACAACCCATTTTTTGAGCATGCTGGAATGCGGAAGGTCGCGGAGTCAACGCCGGACCGCCGCATGCTCAAGGCCATAGCTAAACTCGAGCAGTTGGGTTTCAATCCCGTCTTCCTCAGCAGCCAAACCTACAACGCCCACAAACTTCAGCAAGATCCTGAATTGATGGCCAAAGCCAAGGAGATTCTGCGAGAATTCGGCTTCAACAACAACATCTATCGCCGCCGTCTAATGTCCAGTCACAAACCCTTGCCCAGCAAAGAAGAGTTTGATGCAGCTCTCAACCGGGCAGACGAGCAGCGCCTGGCAAAAATGCTCCAAACCCTCAGCATTCTGGCACAACCCAAAGCCTACCTGTTTTGGAAAAACGAGCCTGCACTCAGTTTCAGTCATTTCCTCCAAGAAGTCCAAGGTTAATCACTTTCACCCGCGTCTCACAGTCCATTCTACGCGGAATCCGTTCCGAACTTGCTTTTAAATAGGCTCGGAATCGACTCCGAAGATTGCAGGTGATGTATGCATTGAAAGAGTACGTTAGAGGAGCGTTTCAAGCCCTTGCCTGGGCGAGGATGATTCTGTCAAACGTCAAGGACATAACTCAACTCGAGAAGGCTCTCGCTGAGATTGACAAGGCAATTGAGAAGATCAAGACGACAGCAGCCAAAGACTTCACAACCGACATCGAAGCAGAGCTCAAAACCACATAAGTGCAGAATATGCCAAATATCACATATGTGCCGGATGTAGCGAGTGAACCCAATGTACGTAGTGAGCTGCCCTTGTGAAGGGTGCGGTCAAACATTCTCAGCTGACACAGAATTTCGGGCCAGAATCAAGCTGATAGCACACATAGCAGGACTACATCAGATAAAACTAAAAGATTAAGACATGCGCGGAGCACACGACCCCTTTAATTGCAAGGTATCTCTATCTCCTTTGAACTCTGATGAAAGCAATCTACTCACTAATCTTCTCCTTCACTAATGCTAACGCAATCTCCCTTCGATTTGCTATGAAGAGCTCCTTTGCTTGATTAACATACGTGGCGAAGTCAAAATCGCCTCTCTCTTCATAGGGAAGGCTTAGCCTTCGGAAGAGCTCCCTTATAATGACCTTCTCAAGAGCTACAGCACCATCATTGAAGATTAGGTATAGGTCTCTGTGAAATCCTTCCGGGTTGTCGATGAATTGTCCAGACTCGATGCGGAAGAGAACGGCTTTCATACCGCTCTCTCCCACAACGTAGCGCAACCCATTCTCTATACATTCGCGCAATACTTGGTGGAATTTGAAAGCCATGCTATTGCGCCTACGAGTCATCGACGGATAAAAAACGAATTAAATTCCCTAAATTAGTTACGACTCATCAATGAGGATTTGAAGTCTGCTTCAGAATGAATCATTAATTCAAGTAGCGTGGATAGGAGACAGAAGAAACTACAAGAAGATGCCAGAATCAAGCTAATCACCCACGTTGCCACTAAAACATGCATAGGATTTGGTGAACATCGGCCACAAGCCTGCCACAATCAAAATATGCACAAGATTCTACCCTGATAAACATAGAAAAAAGGCATTCGCAACAGAAGCAAGGAAAAAAGACATTGCCCAACCTTTCCACGTTTCTGCCTTTTCTCTTTGAACCGAAATGAACCAACTGAGCCTAAAAATCAAATATATTCTTATGCTCTCTATTTTGCCTATCGCAGCATAATGAATTGCCAAGTGAATGTTTTGAGATTCCTTAAGATCTTTTGGCGAAATGGAGATTAAACTTGAGCAGAGCATACCAAAAACCGCAAATCGGAATATTGAGCGAACAATGTAAACTGTTAGCCCGAAGATGCCAATAAACAAGATTTTAGAAAGCAATCCACCGACTTGAACCAGTTGCAAGAAGGTAAGCAGGGCTACTACGAAACCAATCAGACGAGCACCCTGAGAGGTTTGCGATTCTGAATAATAACGCAAAAGAGCATTTTTGACTTCTATAAATTGCCTCAAGATGACATTAACCCTCCAAGACTCTCGAACTTCTCTGCTAAATATGAGCACGCAAGGTTCAAAAGAATTTTCATAATGCGCCCTATGTTAAAGTCTTTGAGTTCAGTCTTCTCTATATTATGGGTAAATGTGTGGTTTGCGGCAAAGAAACCGACAAGGTTCTGTTCAGCAAGGCCATAGTCAAAACCTACATCTGTTCAGAAAAATGCCTGCAAGAATACTTTAAACCCATCGGTGGAGTGAAAAGGCAAAAGAAACTTAGCAGGGAAGCAAGCTGGCTTGATTAAGTGATATATCCTGCATTAATATTCGTAGTAAACAGCTTGGTTTGCTGAACCCTTGAACCAAACTACATGGTTCTCCTGATCCAGCATTATAGGCAGTCCGCCGATAGATTGTCTATAACTTTCTTTGAACTGCTCCCATGTGTCCATTTTTGTGAGAATTCCTCCGGAGTCTTTGAATGTTTTGAACCATACAGTCCAGTCATACGTAAGAATTGAGTAACCGTTAGGTATTTCCTCTTGAATCCTCTTATACATATCAATTTCTGGCTGAGGCTGACTTGAAATAAGATTTAGGGAAAAGGGAAAGCCAAAGACATAAACAACACACACCGCAACCAAAAAGCCACAGATGAACCCATAAACAAATCGCCTCATTATTTTCAACTCTCCATTTCTTCTCTAACAGAGTGACTATAAGTTTTTACTGCGCACAAGGTCTATAACCCAGCCCCAGCATTTTGCAGCGGCCTGTGTTTCTTGATGAACTCGTTGATTAACGCGAGTTCTTCTTCCATTTGCTGTTTCTTTTTCTTTATCCGATGCAGCAGTACGCGTCTGTAACCAGGATTGGGCTCCAGCTCACCCTTCAGAAACTTGATCTCAGCTTCGCTTAACAATCCCATGTTACTGAAAACAGTAATAGCCTTTATATTTAACTTGTGTTACTACATTCTGTAACGGAGAGTGAAAACATGCCGAAACCAGGAATGAGCGGAATAACCCTCAAAGCCGAAGTAGCTGATCTTCTCCGCAAACGAGCGCAGGATGCCAACCAAGGCCTGAATGAGTTTCTCACCAACTTACTCTTAGGACCGTCCCTTCAACATAGCGAGGACAGTCCCAGGACCGTCCCGGAGCCAGTAACCCAACAGCTTCTAATTCTCCTACAAAGCTTAAATCAAAAACTAACCGTAAATCAACCTCTGAACAATGAAACGCCCTCTTTTGGTGAAGCTTTTTGCGAACAAAAAGGTTCTGTGGCGGGCCCGAGGGGAATTGAACCCCTGACCTACGGATTAAGAGTCCGCCGCTCTAACCTTACTGAGCTACGGGCCCTTTTTTGTGCTCTGTTAAGGGAGACCTTGAATCACTTTAATAAGTTTAATCTTTTGAAGACTACCTCCAGAGGATAGTGAAGTTTTTGGGCGAACTAGCCTTTGTTGGCTTGGGTCTGAACCAAGAAACCGACATTTCCATTAAGGGTTTAGAAAAGGCTAAAGGTGCGGATGCTGTCTTCGCAGAATTTTACACAAGCCTCATGCCGGAGCTTAACCTGAAAAAACTTGAACGGCTTATTGGAAAGCGTATCCATGTGATTTCGAGGCGAGACCTAGAGGAAGAAGAGGGAAAAACGATACTTGAAATAGCAAAAAAGGGCAGGGTGGTCTTGCTGGTCCCGGGTGACCCTTTAATAGCTACAACGCACGTGGATTTGAGGATTCGAGCTCAAAAGATGGGATTAAAGACAAGCATTGTTCATGGCGCATCAATAATCTCCGCAGTAATCGGATTGTCAGGCTTACATAACTACAAACTTGGGAGGAGCGTAACAATTCCCTTCACTGATGCTGCCGCCGTTGTTGAGACTCCATACAACGTGATTGCTGAAAACAAGAGAAAAGGACTTCATACGTTGTGCTTCTTAGACATTAAGGCTGAGGAGAAACGATACATGACCATAGAAGAAGGATTAAAATCTCTATTTGCGTTGGAAAACCGAAAACGCCAAGGAGTAATCACAGCCGACACCTTAGCTGTTGGCATAGCTAGAGCAGGTTCAGAAAGCCCATCTGTAAAAGCCGATTTTCAGGAGGAGCTTTTGAAATTTGACTTTGGAAAGCCGCCACACTCGCTTGTTTTTCCAGGCGAACTGCATTTTATGGAGGCTGAGGCACTCATCACGTTGGCTAAGGCGCCTGAACGAGTTAGGGAGATGATTAAATGAATCTGCGAGCTCTACTGCTCAAGTACATTCAAAACTCCGAGAAAGTTTGCACTGAAATCAAACTCAAACAAGGCTTTGGAGTCTCCGACGAAGATAAAATCCGGGAAATAATTGAACACGCAAAGCGATATCTAAGCGACGCAAAGTATTATAGAGAAAGGAAACAATTTGAAACGGCTTTGGCATCAGTCGCCTACTGCGAAGGTATGCTCGACGCCTTAAGACTGTTAGGAATGGTGGAGTTCACATGGTCAAACGCACAGGAAAAACAGTAAAGAAAAAAGAAAATATTGTGTTAGCCTCAGGAACCTTCGACCTGCTTCACTTAGGCCATGTGAAATATTTGGAAGGAGCTAAGAAAGCAGGCGGAAAAAACGCCAAACTAGTGGTGATAGTGGCGAGAGACAAAACAGTGGAGAAGAGAAAGGGTGCAAAACCCATTATGCCAGAGGAACAGCGACGGGCATTGGTCGAATCGCTAAAGGTTGTGGATAAAGCACTTTTAGGCTACGAAGACTTTGACATAGGCATGGTGATCGAAAGAATAAAGCCCGACGTGATAGCCGTCGGGCATGACCAAAACGGTATAGAAGAGCAAGTGCGTACGGCTGTGACCCAAAGGAACCTTCCTGTTCAAGTCGTAAAAATCAGCAAGTTTGGAAGAAGAGACAAACTGAACAGTTCTTTAAAGATCAAGAGAAAAATCACACAGCTTTACAAGAGGTAGTTTCTTGGAAACTATGGAAAAACTAAGGGAAAAAATAGACAAGTTGCCAAGAGTAAAACTAGCGAATTTGCCCACTCCGTTAGAAGAGATGCCTCGTTTAACGAAGATTTTGAAAGGCCCACGATTGTGGATAAAGCGAGATGACTGTACAGGATTGGCGTTTGGGGGAAACAAAGAAAGAAAAACAGAGTTTGTAATGGCAGACGCCTTGCGCAACAAAGCTGATGTTGTGATAACAACAGGTGGCCTTCAGTCAAACCACGCACGGGCAACGACTTCAGCGGCAAGAAAGCTGGGGTTGAGAGCAGTGCTAGTCTTACGAGGAGAAAAACCAAAGAGCTATGATGGAAATCTGCTATTGGACCACCTCTTGGGCGCCGAGCTGAGATTTGTTAGCGTCGATTCGCGCGAGATTGACCCCGTCTTGAGGGACGTCGCAAAAAGGTTGAAAGAAGAGGGACATGTTCCTTACGTAATACCTAGCGGTGCCTCATATTCGGTGGGAGCGGTTGCCTACGTCGATGCTATGCTAGAATTACTCACTCAAGCGCAGGATACTAACTTAAAAATCAGCTACATCGTTCATGCTGCTGGCTCTGGCGGAACCCAAGCAGGGCTCATTCTTGCTGGTAAAGCTCTAAAATCAAAAATTGGTGTTCTCGGGATTTGTGTGGAGCCTGAAAACGGTTGGCTGGTTCAGAAAACAGTTGAGATTGCAAACGAGGCTGTTAAACTTCTAGACGTAAAGGTTGCTGTGAAACCAGGCGATGTAACTCTGATTAAAGAATATGCTGGAGAATACGGAGTGCTCACTCCAGAAGTTTTCGACGCTATCAAGCTGGTGGCGCAGGCTGAAGGAATACTGCTTGATCCAGTATACACAGGCAAGGCAATGGCAGGGCTTATCGACATGATAAAACAAAACCGCTTCAAAAAAGACGACAATGTGGTTTTCATCCACACCGGCGGAACCCCGGTGCTCTTTACCTATAAGAAAGAGTTGATGTAAGCTGACTCAACTAAGGTAGGGTCAGAACTTCCACTTTGACTTTTTGTCCGTCTTTAAGCTTTAAGCTTCCTCGCAGATAAATGGGTGCAATGATTTCGAGCACTGAAGAATCATAGTGAGTTCGCATTGCTGTTAAGATTGCGCCCTTAACCTTATTGTTGATTAAAGCGGGATAGCATTTAACGCCGCCAAAAGACCTTGTCTCGTTCTCAAAACCATGCAACTCAACAGCTGGATAAGCTTCCAGCTCCATCCTTGTCTTCACGTCGTAGTCGGTTGTGAGTTTAAGATTCAGTGTCCCGGGATAAGGGTCAAAGCCCAATTTCTCTATGAACTGTTTACGGTAGCCATCCTTAGAAACGTAGTAGGCGCCCTCTCCCAACCCGCTGAATAACGTTCCTTCTAGGGTAATTGATGGTGAGTAGGCAGCTTCAAAAATTAGGCGAAGATTTGAATACAATTGCTTCAACTCGCGCTGACCCGTGTCTGTGACTCTAACAAGGCAACCCTCAAGCGTTATGGTTCTCTTTATCCACCCCTTCTTTTCAAGATGAATCAAGTAGCGCGACGCTGTTTGCTGCGACAGTCCCATCTTCGAGGCGAAGTACTCAGTAGAAACCTTCACAGTTCTACGCGCCGCTCCCATCTCAGCAAGTTTGTATAGTGCAAAGAAGAGCTTCCAAGATTGCGCATCAACGCTAGAAGGACTCAAATCTCATCGTCCTACTGAAAAGATGACATTCCGTATATAAGCCAAACTAAACTCTTCGCAGAAAAGAGTAGCGTTCTTTGGATTGAAAATTGAGTACGAGTACCTACGTTTGCTAATTTAGGCAAAACATAAATATGAAAATCCAGTGTGTATTTGTCTTCAAAAGAAGGTGTAATGCAACATGCCAATAGACCCAGATTTCATGAAAAAACCCGTAACAGGTGAACACGCCGGGCACAAGGTCAGAGGCGAGGTGAAACCTCCAGAAAAACTGGGAGTTCACGGGACAAGTGTAGCTCTCGACCAGGATGTCTGCAACGGAGACGGCATCTGCATATCGGTCTGTCCAGTTAGCGTCTTCGACTGGGTTGAGACGCCGGGTCATCCTACATCTGAGAAAAAGTCTGATCCAATTAACGAGCCTCAGTGCATCTTTTGCCGAGCGTGCGAGGTGCAGTGTCCAACACAGGCAATAAGGATAACTGAACCATAACCAATGACTGTCTTGGACCATTACACCCCTTCAGCAGTTGCTGAAAAACCTCGCCATTTTGTCGAGTTTACATACTGAAAAATTTAATGCGGCTACTGTTTGGCTTCTCGGTTGAGTTTTCGTTTTTGATGCTAATGCGTAGGATAGCGTATGCAAAACAATACAGTATGCATTCATGATAAAGCCTCGAATTTAAAAATCCTCACTTTGTACATCACAACAATATTTTAATGATGCG
>Ga0315309_1000102_pt1 | contig 50189 bp, 50 predicted proteins | sample TDP4_MG_FD_203080 | JGI IMG/M metagenome (GOLD analysis project Ga0315309, IMG submission 203080) | Freshwater sediment microbial communities from Lake Towuti, South Sulawesi, Indonesia - TDP4 | ecosystem: Environmental > Aquatic > Freshwater > Lake > Sediment | place: Indonesia: South Sulawesi... | reverse complement strand
CAATTCACGTAGCTTCTTCGCAGCTAGTGGAGGGTCAACGTGAAAGGCTGCGTCTAAAGCCTTGGTTGAAGCCATGTGATGGGCTACGGGGCAGACTCCGCAGATTCGAGGAGTAATCTGAGGCAGGTCTTCGCCTTTTCTGCCTATGCAAAAGCGTTCAAAGCCGCGCAATTCAGGAATCTGCAGGTAAGCGTTTGCTACGTTTCCCTGCTCGTTCAGGAATATCTGGATTCTTCCGTGACCTTCGAGCCTTGTAATAGGGTCTATGCTGATCTCTTTCATTTCTTCATCACCTTTCTCCGCAAGATCGATGCCGGTAAACCGTACCTGTAGAACGTTCCCAACGGATCCTTAACTTGCTCCATCAGCTTATCAGGATTGAACTCCCTGTCCTTCTCTTCCTCAACGCCTAGGATTGAGGCTAAAGCGCTAATCATAGCCGCGCCCTGTTCAGTCACCTTTGGGCAGGGTCCGCCGCAGCCGGTGCAAGGCATGTTGGCGTCTATGCACTGAGCATCGCAGCCGCCTCTTGTGGCAGGTCCCATGCAGATTATTCCCTGTTCTAGCAGGCATTTTTCTGGTTCAGGCGTGATTTCGTAGACGCGGTATACGTGGTGGATTTTTTTGTCTTCCTTCTTTCTCGGGCACTCGTCGCACACCGATTTTAATGGTCCCAGAACCGTGCCTTTAGGCGGCAGTTCACCTTTGGCTATCGCCATAACTGCTTCGACAATTCTCTTCGGCGTCGGAGGACAGCCAGGCAAGTAATAATCAACGTCCACAACTTGGTTCAACGCCTTCACAGTGTCGTGAAACTCTGGCAGCCTCAGCTCTCCTTCAGGAACCTTCCACCTAGTCTGCGGCACAACTCCCTCAGGGTTGTTAGTTGAAGGATTGTTCAAGTAGACTGTAGTGAAGATCTCCTTCCTGTCAGATACATTGGCTAAGCCGGGAACTCCACCCATGTGTGCGCATGAGCCAAATGCCACAAGCACCTTGGCCTTCTCACGCAACATTTTAGCCAAGTACTCCTGCTCTTCATTCCTGACGGCACCGTTGAAGAAGCACACATCTATACTTTTGTCAGGCATGGCTTCAACATCTTTGTATTTGACGTCGATAGCAACAGGCCAGAACACGATGTCCGCAAGAGCAACTACTTGCAGAATCGCCTCATCAACGTCAAGGACAGCTACTTCGCAGCCGCCGCAACTCGCAGCCCAATAGAACGCAAACTTCAGCTTTGGTTGTGCGCTCATATCAGACCCACCACCTTAGAAGCGTCCACACGAAGCTCCTTCAACGCCAATTCCTCGGGTGTAAAGCCCATGGCTAAACCCAGCAACTGCGGATAATGCAGAACCGGCATGCCATAGGTTTCGTTGAACATGCGTTCAATACGCATCTGGTTGGTGTCGAACATCATGTGGCAGAATGGACACACTGTGATGACTGCCTGAGCGTTGACAGCTTTCATGTGTGACAACTTGTCGCGTGTAAGAGCAAGTGGAATCCTGTCATTTATGCCTGCTACAGGAGCTCCACAGCATTCGGTTTCATCCATGTAGTCTAAGCACCTAGCACCGGTGACTTCAATCAGGCTCTTCAGAATCTCAGGGTCCTCTGGATCGTCAAATCCTATCAGCTTCTGAGGTCTCACAATGTGGCATCCCATATGCTCTGCAACACTCAAATTGCTCAAAGGCTTCTTGACTGTCTCCTTGATTCTTTGGAGTCCCACGTCTTCAGCTAACACTTGCATCAAGTGCTTGACTTCAATAGTGCCCTTAAACTCCAACCCAGCCTCTTTCAGGAAGCCGTTAACCCTCTCCCGTTCATGCTTGTCCTCTTTCAGCAACTTGTTGACCTTGCGCAACGTGCCCGCACAGCCAGGACACAGAGCAATAATGTTGAGTCCCAGTTTTTCAGCTTGGCACAAGTTGCGCGCTGCTAACGTAAGCATGACATCGTGACTCGCTGGGTCCAAGGGAAGTCCGCAGCAATTGTAGTCTGGCATCTCAACTAACTCGATATCGAGTTTCGCTGCGATTTTACGGGCTGAGAGCTCGTAGCTTGACACTCGGTAGGGTATGGCACAGCCCAGGAACATTGCGTATTTGAGATTTGGCATCAACTGCTTCCTCCTTTCTCCAGAAGCTTTCCAAACCCTGTTCGATTGATCAGTTTCGCAATGCTTTCAACGTCAGCTTTAGGCAAGGGTGGCAGACCGGCTTCAGAACGCTTCTTCAACCTGAGCTCAGGAATCTTGTAAGCCAAGCCGGTTTCCATGATGGCGCCACCCAACTCCTTAAGTGCAGATGGCATGTAGCCTTCGCGAACTGCGATGTTCTTGAGTGCCCTGATCACGCTGGAGATCTCCACATCCTGCGGGCAATGATCAACGCATGTGTAGCAAGCTGCACACAGCCACAACTGATCGCTTGAAAGCACTTTGTCTTTCAGCCCCAGCTGAGCCATGCGTAGGAGTTGCCGAGGTCGGTAGGTTTCGCTGAACCTAGCGATCGGGCAGTCTGCCGTGCATGTGCCGCATTGGAAGCACAGCATCATGCGTTCACCCCCGGGAATCTTTTTGACCTCGTTCTTGAATTGCAGGTTGATTTCCGAGATTTTCAAAGCTGGTCTCGCTTCAGCAGTTTTGCTTTCTTCTTTTTCAGCTGTCAAGCTCTATTCCTCCATTTGTAACTGGATTTGGTCCGAGTTTGCGAATTTCCTCCACCATTTCACGCATAACTGTGGCGAAACGGTCACCTTCAGAGGCTGAAACCCATTCCAGACGGAGCCGTTCAGGTTCGATGCCGAATTGTTGCAGAACCTTCTTCAAAAGGAACATTCTGCGTTGAGCTTTGAAGTTTCCTGACAAATAGTGGCAGTCTGAGGGCAAGTGGCAACCAGCTACTAGAACTCCGTCGGCGCCGTCTTTGAAAGCTTCAAGAATGAACGTTGGGTCTATTCGCCCACTGCACATGACTCTTATGATTCTGACGTTGTGGGGGTACTGCAGTCGGCTGACTCCTGCGAGATCCGCGCCCGCATAAGCACACCAGTTGCAGAGGAATCCAACAATTTTAGGTTCAAACTGAGCTACTTTCGCGTGAACCACTGTCTCAGTCATGCGCCAATTCCTCCTTCAAAGTAGCTCTAACTTGAGCCAGAATCTGCTCGTTAGTGTAATGTCCCAGCGTGATGGCCTTAGTTGGACAGGACGAGCCGCACACGCCGCAGCCCTTGCACAACGCTTCAAGAACCTTCGCCACTGGCTTCTCACTCTTCTGCATCATCTCTATCGCGTTGTAGGCGCACACTGACTCGCAGATCTTGCATCCACTGCACAGGTCTTGGTCAACGCTGGCTATGCTGCCTTCCATCTCAAGCGCTGGTTTCGACAACACAGTTGAGGCTCGTGACGCAGCAGCACAAGCCTGCGCAATGCTTTCATCTATGAATTTGGGTGAATGTGCCATGCCGCAGAGGAACACACCGTCTGTGGCGAAGTCGACGGGGCGGAGCTTCATGTGGGCTTCTAAGAAGAATTTGTCCTTTGTTAACGGCACCTTCAACATGCCGGCTAAGCGTTCGTTATCAGCGTTGGGAACTGTGGCTACACTTAAGACGAGCTGGTCGGTTTCGATTGGAATCCAAGTTTGGAGTACGGGTTCCCACGCTGTAACTGTGAGTTTGCCGTTTTCATTGTTTACTTCAGGCTTGTGTTCGTCATCGTAGCGTATGAATAGAACGCCTTTTTCAGATGCTTCACGGTAATATTCTTCCTTGAATCCGAAGGTTCGCATGTCCTTGTACAAGACGTAGATGTCGCTTTCTGGGCTGAGTTCCTTGATTTTCAAAGCATTCTTGACGGCCTGGCTGCAACAAATCCTTGAGCAGTTGGGATTCTTATCGTTTCTTGACCCGACGCATTGTATCATGGTCACCATTTTGGCGTTGAAGTTGCCCTTTGCGAGCTTTTCCTCCAGCTCATGTTGAGTCACTACTCGCGGGTCGGCTCCATACAAATACTCGGTTGGCTTGTACTCAACTGCGCCTGTGGCTACGATTACGACGCCGTGTTCAATTTCCTTCTCTTTCTTTCTGCCCTTAGTCTTAAGCGTGGTTTTGAAGTTGCCTATGTATCCTTTTATGTCGCTCACATTGGTTTTCAAGTGAACCTGAATCTTCGGGTTAGCCTTGACTTCTTCAATCATCGCGTGCAGTTGTTCCTGCGGATCCTCAGAACCGAGCATATAATGAATCTGTCTGGCATGTCCGCCAAGCTCTTTCTCACGTTCAACCAAATGCACGTCAAAGCCCTGTTTTGCCAATTCGAGTGACGCAGTGATTCCTGAGAGACCGCCCCCTATGACCAAGGCTGCTGGAACAACATTTATCATAGGTTTGGGCAACGGCTTGAGTAAACGAGCTTTGGCAACGACTGCTCTGACCAGATCCTTCGATTTAGCAGTGGCTTCCTTGGGCTCGTGCATGTGAACCCATGAACACTGGTCCCGTATGTTCGCCATCTCAAAAAGGTAGATGTTCAACCCTGCCTCTCGCACGGTTTCTCTAAACAACGGTTCATGCGTCCGAGGCGTGCACGAAGCCACGACAACACGGTTTAGATTATGCTCCATGATCTTCTCGCGGATGGCTTTCTGCGTGTCTTGAGAACATGTGTAGAGATTATGCTCAGCGTAAACAACATTGGGCAACTTCTTGGCGTACTCCACAACTTCAGGTACATTGACTACGCCGCCTATGTTGATGCCACAGTGGCAGACAAAAACGCCGATCCGCGGCTCTTCGTTCAACACATCTCTTTCCGGCGGATACTCTTTGGGGATTGTCAGCTTGCCTCTTTCAGGCGCTATAATCGAGCCAGCCTTGGCTGCTGCACCGCTTGCTTGAGCCACGCTTTCAGGTATGTCTTTAGGCGCTGCAAACGCGCCGCACACGTATATGCCTGCCTGTGAGGTTTGAACTGGCGAGAAGGTTTCTGTCTCGCAGAACTTGTGTTTGTTGAGCTTTATGCCCAGAATCTTGGCTAGCTCCTCAGCTCTTTTCGGCGGTTTCATTCCAACTGAAAGAACTACAAGTCCGAATTCTTCGTCTTTGGGTGTTTCATCCACCACGTGCCGCACAATCAAGTTCTGAGTCTCAGGAATCTCATGCACGCTTGAGACTCTGGATCTGACGAATTTGACCCCATATTCTTGCTCGGCTCGATTGTAGTAAGCGTCGAATTCCTTTCCAAAAGCTCGCATATCCATGAAGAAAATCGTGCAGTTCACGCCCTTCTGATGCTCCATGGCGATCACAGATTCTTTTATGGCATACATGCAGCAGGCAGATGAGCAGTAACTGTTGCCAACCAACGTGTCACGCGAACCCACACATTGAACAAAAGCAATCTTGCTAGGAACGTTTCCATCAGACGGCCGAAGGATTCGTCCTCCGTTGGGTCCTGAGGCGCTGAGGATTCTTTCAAACTCTATGCTGGAGACAACGTTGGGATATCGCCCGTAACCATACATGCTTTTCAACCGAGGGTCAAACTCTTCAAAACCTGGAGAGAGAATGATTGCTCCAACATTGAGGTCCAACGTCTCTGGTTTCTGATCGTAATCAATAGCTCCAGGCTTGCACATTTCCTTGCACAAGCCGCATTTGAGGCAGTTTTCCTCGTCAATGGCGTATTTGAGGGGAACCGCCTGTGGAAACGGAACATAAATCGCTTTTCGGACACCCATCTTTTCGTCGAATTCGTTTGGTACCTCAACTGGGCAGTGTTCAGCGCACGCGCCGCAGCCCGTGCACTTGCTCTCATCCACTTGTCGGGGGTTCTTGATGATTTTGACCTTGAAATTGCCCGCTTCGCCGTCAACTTGGTCTAGCCTTGCATAGGTTAACAGTTGGATGTTTGGGTGTCTGCCCGCACCAACGAGTTTCGGGGCTAGAATGCACATTGAACAGTCGTTTGTTGGAAACGTCTTGTCCAGTTGAGCCATAGTTCCTCCGATGCTGGGAGACTCGTCTAGAAGGTAAACTTTGAATCCAGCATCTGCCAAGTCCAGTGAAGCTTGGATTCCGGCGATGCCGGCGCCCACAACGAGCGCTGCTCCCACCGTATTGCTCACTTCCTCACGTTCCTCCTCTCTCATCTTTGATGTGTTTGATACAGCAGTTCAACTGCTTTTCTGACAGCTTTCTTCTCACCATGCACTATTAAATGCATGCTGTTTTCTTGCCTAACCGAAACGCCCAACTGCTTAGATATTTCTTCAGCTCTTCCCCTGTCAATAGGTCTCGGAAGCGTCACTCTTGTCCATCCCACGTCGTCGTTCTTAGGCAAACCATGCATGAATGTTGGTCCTGTCGACGGGCTTTCTCTAAGTTCACCTCTCTCAGCCCGATCGATCTCGTCTATCCAATCTCGGGCATATTCCTCTGACACGCATAGGGCAGTTGCGATCAGGTCTCGTTTTGTCTGTTCGAGATTGTTGCGCAGGTCTGGCAACCGTTTGTTTGCCAATTCGATGTCGCTATCGGGCGACGAGTAAGTGCGCACTAAATTGATCAAGGTTCGACAATCTCTTAGATCTCGGGCGTATTCAGGGTTTACGTTAACGTTTTTTCGGGTCATATCGCCAAATAGCCGAATTAGAACCCACCAGATCTGTTCAGAACGTTGTAAAGCCGCGGTTATGTAGGTTCTCGTGCTTTCTGATATCGGCTGGGTCATGGTTGAGACAGATGTCAACTGCATTGAAGATGCTGGCTGTGTCCCTGCTAAAGGTTGGGCAACCATTTCGTTTCTTCCAGACAATTCTTCAAGGCGCAGTCGAATTGACTCGGCTACGAATTCTGAGATGCTTCTGTAGCGACCTGTTCTTTTCAGTAGGTTTCTTATTTCCTCAATCAGTTCTTGTCTGATGCTAATAGTTGCCCATTCAGGCATCCGCAATCCCCTTTTGGGATTTGACTTATGGTAGGCTTAAGTCAAACATAACATATATATACTTCGCAAATAGTTACTTTACCTCTATTTACACATAAATAGAAGGTTTCTGCCATGGAGAGCCGCAAGGTTCAGCGCGTCGGATACTCCACCTACAGCGTCTCGCTTCCAAAGAACTGGGTTAGAGAGTCCGGTTTGAAGCAGGGCGACCTCGTGATGTTGACTCAGGAAAAGGATGGATCGCTGAAACTGGTGCCCAGCAGCCTAGTTGAACGAAAAGCGCAGACCGAAGAATGCGTTATAAACTCTGACATGTGCACGGACCCTGGAATGCTAGAGCGAATCATAGTGGGCAACTACACCTTGGGATTGGATTCTTTCAGCGTGGTTTCCTCAACAAGAATAAGCAGAGAGCACGTCGATGAAGTGCGCCAAATCACCCATAGACTCATAGGATTAGGCATAGTTCAAGAAACCTCTGAACGAATCGATCTTCAATGTTCAGTTGACCCGACTAAATTCAAGGTGGACATGCTCATGCGCAGGCTTGTGGTCATCGCTTCAACAATATACAGTGAAGCTATGCAGGCGCTTGCGGAGTCTGATCGAGAACTAGCTGAAGACGCCATAAGGCGTGAGGATGAGGCTGACATGATGTATTGGTTAGCTATTCGGCTTCTGCTGTCAGCTCAGCGTGATCGCATGGTAGCCGACAAGATTGGCTTGGAGGAACCGACTCACATCTTGTATTACGCGTTGATTTCTAGGTATCTTGAAGTGATTGCTGATCATGCTGAAAGCATAGCTCGAAGGGCAGTTGAATTCAAGGGCGGTGAACGCAAGGGTGGCAGGCAGACTTTGAGAGACATAGGGAATCTGAGCGAGTTGGCTCACAATGTGTTTCTGAAGTCTATGGACTGTGTTTTCTCTGGAGATATCGACGTGGCTAACAACGTCTTGGAGATAACTAGAGTGATTGGCAGCGAGTCTGAGAAACTGCTGAAGGCGCTTCCGGAGATGCCTATACTGAGGACTATTGTGTTAGAGTTAGCTATAATAGCTGATACTGGTGCAGGCATAGCCGTAATCGCCATTAACAAGGCTCTTGAAAAGTCGAGTAAAATCTGTTCGATTAGGAAGGCTCCCGTGTAAAAGAGCTGTTGGACTGCCCCGGGGGATTTGGATTTTGTCATCTGCTTAAAGAATGATCTGCGACCCCTTTGTGTTCGAGATTTGCGCCAAGCTTAGCGCATGACACCCTAAAAACATATTAGGCTCCGTCTCTATTCAACATTTTCTCTATTAATATGATGAAACAAAGGAGAGACTGTAGTGAGCGAGCTAGATCTAGGTTTTATGAGCGAAGTTGCAGGCACACCGAGAGGCAGCGGCATCCTACTCTGCATACAATGCGGAAGATGCTCAAGCGGTTGTCCAGTTGCCAGGCTAACGAACGACCACAACCCACGACGCTTGATGGAAATGATAATACTGGGCTTGAAAAAAGAGGTTCTACCCACACAACTGCCTTGGTATTGCCTATCCTGCTTCACATGCCTTGACAGATGTCCTCAAGGCGGAGATGTTGGCGACGTGATGTTTGCCATCCGCAACCTCGCGGTGAAGCAAGGGAACATGCCGGCTGGGGTTGCTGCTCAGGCTAAGGCGCTCTATGAGACAACGCGAGTCATCAACCCTGTGCGTTCAGCATTGGACAAGCGGGAAAGCATGGGTCTTGGCAAATTAGACACGGAAGGGCTAGAGGAAGTTAAGAAGATTCTGAAGAGAACCAAGATGGACACGTTGATCTCATCAACATAAGGTTGGAGTGGTGATGAAAACATGAAGTATGCATTCTTCTTGGGCTGTCTCATACCAGCAAGAGAACTCAGCTACGAGGTTTCAGTGAGAAAAGTCCTGCCGGAATTGGGTGTCGAGCTAGTCGACATGAAGGGAGCCAACTGCTGCGCGCCTTTCAGCATTCAATCAGTTGATCATAATAGTTGGCTGGCGCTTGCAGCCCGCGACTTGTGCATAGCTGAAGAAATGGGACACGATGTCATGACATTGTGCAACGACTGCTACGAATCGTTATTGATGGTCAACACGTTATTGAAGAAGAACCCTGAGCTTAAGGACAAGACTAACCAGATACTTTCTGAAGTGGGCAAGGAATACAAGGGAAAAGTCGACGTCAAAAACTTGGTTGACGTGCTGTACGGCGATGTTGGAGTTGCCAAGGTTAAAAATGCAATCAAGGAGCCCATCAACGGCTTAAAGGTCGGAGCCCAACCAGGCTGCCATTTGACCAAGCCTAAGCGCATCCATTTTGAATTGTTAAGAGGTTTCAATGAACTGGATGCACTGGTTCAAGCCACGGGTGCAGAGTCAATTCCTTATGAACGCAAGGAAATGTGCTGCGGTGGTCCATTGCGTGACATTGATGATGACTTGGCTAGAAAAGTGTCACGGGAGAAGCTGAAGGCGTTGAAAGATGCTGAGGTGCAGGCTGTGGTCACGGTTTGTCCGTTCTGTTTCTTGCAGCTTGATTTGGGTCAGTTGGAGTTGAAGAGGCACTTCAACGAAGAGTACAATCTGCCGGTCATACATTTCATCGAGCTTTTGAGGATGGGAATGGGCATGAAACTTGAAGATTGGGAAGTCAAAGCGCATCGAATTCCAATCACAGATCTGTTCAAAGGGAGGTTGTAGGAGGCGAAATCATGACAAGTAAAGAGGTTATGGTGATAGGCGGCGGCATTGCGGGCATACAGGCTTCGTTGGACTTGGCAAGCAGGGGATACAAGGTATACTTGGTTGAAAGATCACCGAGCATAGGAGGCAGAATGGCACAACTAGACAAAACGTTCCCCACAATGGACTGTTCAATGTGCATTCTAGCGCCAAAAATGATTGACTGCTCTCACCATCACAATGTGCAGTTGCTTTCATACTCCGAAGTGAAGGCTGTCAAAGGCTCTACAGGCGACTTCGTGGTCACCGTGCTTCGAAAGCCAAGGTACGTCGACGTAACCAAATGCACGGGTTGCGGCATATGCGCTGAACACTGTCCAGTTGAGGTGCCCAACGAGTTTGATGAGCAGCTGGGTACACGCAAAGCCATCTACATGCCGCTTCCACAAGCTGTGCCGAGAGCCATGACAGTTGACAAGAACAACTGCATTGAATGTGGACTCTGCGTGAAAATGTGTCAAGCCGGCGCTGTAGACTTGAAACAGGAGCCTCGAGAAGAGGACTACAATGTCGGCGCCATCGTGGTCGCAACAGGCTTCGATGTCTTCGATGCTTCGCAGATCCCGACTTATGGATATGGTCGCTACAAGAACGTGATCACATCATTGGAGTTGGAGCGTCTGTTGTGCGCCTCTGGTCCAACAGGTGGACACTTGATTCGGCCGTCTGAGGGAAAAATACCGAGGAAAATTGCGTTCATACAGTGTGTGGGTTCACGTGATCGCCGATTCGGTACGACGTATTGCTCCAGCATATGCTGCAAGTACTCGGTTAAAGACGCTGTTCTCATCAAGGAACATGAACCCAACACGATGGTTACAATATTCTACATTGACATGCGAGCGTTTGGCAGAGGCTTTCAGGAATTCGTTAACAGAGCCAAGAGTGAGTACGGCGTACGCTTTGTCCGCAGCAGCCCAGGCGAAATCATGGAAGACCCTGCAACAAAGAATCTGAGAATATGGTATGAAGACACTGTAGCCGGGCGCATCGAGAACGGTGAATTCGATCTGATAGTGCTTTGTCCTGCACTCGTACCGAGCAAAGGTGCTCGCGAACTGGCGAAAGTGCTGGGCGCCGAACTTGACCAATACGGATTCTTCAAGGCTGACGACATTCTCACCAGTCCAGTGGACACAACTGTTCAAGGAATATTCGTATGCGGCTACGCTTTAGGACCCAAAACAGGCGATATTCCAGACTCGATAATGCAGGGAAGCGCAACAGCCGCTCGAGTAGCGGAAGTTCTTGAAAGAAGCGTGTGAAAATATGGCTGAAGAAGAACCTAGAATCGGAGTTTTCATATGCCACTGTGGAGTCAACATAGGCGGGGTAGTCAACGTACCTGAAGTTGTCAAATATGCGAAAACATTACAGAACGTTGCCTACGCTGAGGCTAACATCTACACGTGCTCTGAAGCAGGACTGACTTCAATAAGAGAGAACATAAAGAAACAAGGGCTAAACCGCGTCATCGTAGCCTCATGCACACCACGGACACATGAACCCTTATTCCGTTCAGCTTGCCGAGAAGCAGGCATAAACCACTATCTATTTGAAATGGCGAACATCCGCGAACAGTGCAGCTGGGTTCATCAGCATCAGCAAGAAAGGGCAACTGAAAAAGCTAAAGACTTGGTAAGAATGGCTGTGGCAAGAGCCACATGGCTGGAGCCGCAGGAAGAGCCTGAGCTTGAGATAAAGGACACAAGTCTGGTTGTTGGCGGCGGCATCGCAGGCTTAACAGCTGCATTGAGCCTTGCCAATCAAGGCTTCAAGGTGTATCTGATCGAGAAAGATCAGGAACTTGGCGGTAACCTTCGTAAGCTGAGCAAGTTGTATCCAACTATGCAGGACACCCGAGACATCTTGGAACCCGCCCTGAAGGCAGTCAAATCAAGCGACAGGATTGAGACATTACTTTCAACAACTGTGTCAGACGTGAAAGGCTATGTGGGCAACTTCAAAGTCACTCTAGCAAGGGGCGAAGAAAAGCGAGATGTGGATGTGGGAACCATAGTTGTCGCGTGTGGGGCAGCTGCCTATACGCCTCCAAAAGGACTCTATCAGTACGGCGAATATCCGAACATCATGACACAGATGCAATTGGACGAGTTGCTCAAGGAAGGCAAGGTGAAAGAAGCGCCTGAGAGAATTGTCATGATTCAATGTGTCGGTGCGCGTAAGGGTGAGATTCGAGCGATGGATCTTGCAGGTTTTCCCAAATCTGACACGGCGCGGTTGTTGGCTAAGATTCTTAGAGCCAAGAAGGAGGAAGGCTGGCCGTACTGTAGCAAGATATGCTGCATGAATGCCATCAAAAACTCCATTCTTGTAAAGGAGAAATTCCCACAAGCAGACGTGATGATCCTCTACGGTGACGTCAGAGTCTACAAGGAATACGAAGACTTCTACTCCCAAGCCCGAGAGGCTCAGGTCAAATTCGTCAAGCACATTGAAGAGATTCCGCCCGAGATCACGCAGACACCTGAGGGCAGACTTGCAGTCGTAGCTTATGATGCGCTATCAGGGCAAGAGATCAAACTGCCATGCGACTGGGTTGTATTGTCAACACCTATGATTCCGCACAAGGAAGAAGTTCTGCTGGCAAGGTTGCTGAAGGTACCCATAAGCTCAGACGGTTTCCTGATGGAAGCTCACGTCAAGTTGAGACCAGTTGACACGCAGATGGACGGAATATTCTTAGCAGGTGCAGCTTCAGGACCCAAAGATGTTCCAGAATCAATAGTTTCAGCCAAAGCAGCGGCAGCCCGTGCAGGCACGCTTATGGCTAACAAGAAGATGAGCACTGAGGCTCTCACATCAGTTGTAAACGAGGAAGAATGCATCGGCTGTGGCTTGTGTGAAGAAATCTGCGTTTACGGCGCACACTACGTGGAGGAAGGCACGTCGCACACCATAGCAGCGCTTTGTCGAGGATGCGGCGCTTGTGCAGCGGAGTGTCCGAGAAGGGCGATAAGCATGCAGCACTATTCGGACGAGCAGATATTATCACAGGTGAAAGCAGCTTTAACGGAGGAATCATAACCATGGAAGCAGCGAAACTGGAACAGAAAGAGTTCGAACCCACCATACTGGCTTTCTGCTGTAACTGGTGTAGCTATGCAGGCGCAGACCTAGCTGGGACAAGCCGCTTCGAATACCCAACAAACGTGCGAATCATACGGGTGATGTGCAGCGGACGCCTTGACCCTACTTTCATCCTCTCCGCTTTTAGATGGGGCGCAGACGGCGTACTCATCACTGGATGTCACCCAGGCGACTGCCACTACGTACAAGGTAACTACATGATGGAACGAAGATTCGGATTCCTCAAAGAAGCCATGGACCAACTAGGAATTGAGCCAGAAAGACTTCGGCTGGAATGGATTTCGGCTGGTGAAGGCGAGAAGTTTGCCGCATTGATCCGGGACACAACGCAGAAAATCAAGCAACTAGGCCCGAACCCGTTGAAGACAGCATAGCAAATTGAAGTCGCGGTCTAGATGAAACCTGCAGGGTTAGTAGTCGGCGCTGGCATCGCTGGAATCCAAGCAGCACTTGAACTCGCCGAGCAAGGATTCACGGTTTACTTAGTGGAGAAAAATCCCAGCATTGGAGGCAGAGCGGCACAACTAAGCAAGACTTTTCCAGATCTTGACTGCTTCGCCTGCACGTTAACGCCTAAAATGCTTGAAGTCGATAAACATCGAAACATAAGGCTTCTCACGTACTCAGAAGTTAAAGATGTTCGCCGCGATGGCAAAATCTTCAGAGTTAGGATTCTTAAGAAGCCAAGGTACGTGGATGAGACAAAGTGCACGGGCTGCGGCGTCTGCGCTCAGCACTGTCCAGTTGAGGTAGCTAACGATTTCGATGAAAGAATCGGCGTTAGGAATGCCATTTACGTTCCTTTTCCAAACGCTGTTCCTCAGGTGTACGTCGTTGACAAGGAACACTGTCTGAAATGCGAACTGTGCCAAAACGTGTGCACAAACAAAGCAGTCAACCTGCAACAGCAACCAGAAACCATCGAAGTCGAAGTCGGAGCCATAATCGTGACAACCGGGTATAACCCATTTGACCCAAGAAGATATGAGGAATACGGCTTCGGCAAATACGACAATGTCATAACTGGACTCACGTTGGAGCGGCTCTTGACCCCGTCAGGACCAACTGGAGGGCACGTGCTCAGACTGTCCGACGGAAGAATTCCGCAGAAGGTTGCCTTCATTCAATGCGTGGGTCCAAAGGGCAAAGACTCTAGCAACCTTTACTGCTCCAAAGTCTGTTGCATGTACGCCACAAAAATGGCTGAATTGTTAAAGGGACAGGTTCCAAGCGCAGACATAACAATCTACTACCCAGATGTTTTAGCCAAGGGCGACGGCTTCGATGAATTCTATGAAAGAGCCAAGAACGAGTTTGGCGTCAAATACCAGAAAGCTCAAGTAAACGAGGTCGTGGAAAAACCCGCACGTAATCTGCTGCTGCACCTCAAGAACATCGAGTCGAACAAAAACATTGAAGACGAGGTTGACATGGTAGTCTTGTCCACAGGTCTTGTTCCTGCAGCGTCAGGAGATTTCGGAGGAATTCTGTCTCTCAAGACTGGAATCGGCAACTTTCTTGAAGCTTCTGACTCGAAAAGGGACTCAGTTACGACGAATGTTGAGGGGGTTTTCGTCGCGGGTGTGGCTGAGGCGCCCAAGGATATTGCGAAATCAATGGAGCAGGCTCATGCCGCGGCTGTGAAGGCGTCTGCTGTTCTTGAGAAGTTGGAGAAAACCAACGCTTTACCAGTCAAGAGTTCGCAGCAGTAGAGGAGGTGACCTAGGAGTTTGAGCGAAAAAAAGAAACTTGCCAAGAAAACTGACGCAGCCATTGAAGCCTTCAAAACTGAACGGCTCAGATGGGTACTTGGAATCGCACAGCGTGGACCTAAAGTTGACGAGCAGAAGTACAAGACCGTTTCCTCAAAAATAATGAGAGACGAGATTGAACGCCAGATGATCGTGGGAGAAATCAAAGAAAAAGGTCCGAGAACTATCAAAGAACTAAGCGAGGCTACAAAGTTGAATTCAAGAGATGTGCTAAGGCACATTATCGCCTTGAGAAAAACCGGTGTCATCTCTGAGGCAGGCGAAAGAGAGGGCGGATACCTCTACAAAGTAGCCTCAAGCTGACGCCGTTTTCTACAGTTTTTCAATGCAGCCCGGATGCACTTCACCCGGGTAGTCATGGTGATAAAGGTAGATTTTGTTTTCTTCAAGATCAACTTCAACTCGGTCGTGGGCTCTTTGACGGGTTAAAAGATTAGAGTAGCTGCTGTAATCCGAAATCTCGATGGTCTTGACTATTGTCTCATCAGCTCTAATCGGTTTGTCGCAGACCTCGCATAATTTTTCTGTCACACGTATCTCGGTGAAGGTTTTGCCCTTCATCTCCTCAAAGTCAACTTCTCCGAGGGCTTTTCTCAAGCACATCACGTCAACATAGAGAATAGTGGCAAAGCGCTAATCAGTTTTTTCTCTCAACCTTTGTCTTACGAGCCAACTGCAGCGCCATCTTAGACACCCTAGGCAGTGCCTGTGCAATCACATCTGAAAGTCCAGGACTCACTGAGTCTGGCATTCGCTTTGCTTGACAAGCTAAGATGACGACGTCAATGCCCATGCTCTCTCTGAGTTCCTTCAGGATGTTGGGCGACGGGAAAAAATGCATAGAGAAATCCGACATCTTGCTCGCCGGCAAGTCATCAATCGGCAACTCAAACACTTCCCCGGGTTTTCTCTTCACGTCAACGGCGTCAAGTATGATTATTTTCTTAGGTTTCACTTGGCTGAGGGCAATGTTGAATAGGATGTCGCCTGCGCTTATTCCCGCATCCATAACGTAGACGTCATCTGGAATCCTGAAGTTCTTCAGCAAGTAGCCTGCGGCAGCTGGTCCGAAACCATCGTCACCGAACAATACGTTGCCAACGCCTAGAATGAGCACTCGTTTCTTGACGTATTCTGGCACAACTTCCTTGGACATTGGGAAACCGCAACAACCTAGTGTCAGCCGCTTTTTCTTGCGGTCTGCGGCTCTAATTACTGTCCTTCAGGTAAGCTGTAGACGAGCTGGTTATCACGTTCACCTGTGATGGCTACTTTCCCAAACTGCCTCATGGCAATCATGTGTTTGAACAGTTTTTCTTTCTCTATGCCAGTTACTTTGGACAGTTCATCCAAGGTCTGTGGACCTTGGTTCTTGAGTTCTTTCACTATGAGGCTTCGTTCTCGTGCACGCTCCTGGATTTCTTTAGCCCTCTCCGGAGGTATCTTTGGTTTCTCAGCCAATCCGTTATCCCTTCTAGGTCAGAGACTAACTGCATGTTAAAGGCTGTATATAAAAATAATCACTGTGCCATGCTGCAAAAATCTTATTAACATTCATGCCGAGCATAAGTAGAATTCAAGTGATCTGCCGTGGTCTCCGCATACATAATGATGAAGATGCAGGTTGGCTTGGACGATCAAGTCATCACAGAAATAAAGAAACTGGAGCAGGTGAAAGAAGCCGACGCCACCTACGGCTCATACGACCTTGTCATAAAAGTGAACTTCAAAACCATTGAAGACCTAGACAGATTCATCTTCGAAAAAGTGAGACGAATAAAAGGCATAACAGAAACCTCAAGCATGATAGTGGCAAAACCGATAAAATAACCTAGAAAGCTACAACTTTCTTTTTTATCCGATTTCTAAAGGCTCAAAATGATGATGCTCAATCTTTTCTTTCTCGCACAACTCTAGGATTTTGGCAACAGCCTTCAGGTCAATGCCCTTGATCTTCTTTTCAGAGGGTCCAGTAACCTCTACGATAAGACCTGTGCCTGAAACACCGCAGCAAGCGTAGACATTTTTGTAAACGTTGATGTGATATTTTGGGGGCACTCCGACTTCTTCTATGGCAGCTTTGACTTTGTCAATTAGGTAATCAATGTTGGCGCCTGAGGATTTGATGAAATAGCATTCCCGCAAACTCACTTTGGACATGTTTTCACTCTCTTTAAAGGCGAATGCAACTAGGCGTACGCGTACATGTCACTATATTCCTTGTTTTCCTAATAAAATTGCCTACAAAACACGTAATATCCTATCCTATGGCATGCAGAGCGCTTGTCAACTGTCAAATAGGCCACTACTGAGCCAACCTTTGGCAAACACCAAAACGGAAGCGTGTGGTTCTCGCTGAGCAAGGCGTTACATTGCTTCTTTTACAAGTTCCAAGATGTCTTTCACGGCGATTTTGCCTTCAACATCCAATACTTTTATGGCGTCTTCAAGGGTTGTCACACAGAATGGACATGCTGTGGCTACAGCTTCTACGCCTAGTTCCAATCCTTCTCTGACCCTGTTTACACTTGGTCTTTTCTCAGGAGTTGCTTCTTCTGTCCATGTTCTGCCAGCTCCTCCGCCGCAACAAAAGCTGCTTTCTCTCGTCCTCTTCATCTCGACAAGTTCTAAGCCATTCAGCGACCGCAGAACATGTCTCGGCACATCGAATATTTGATTGCGCTTTCCCAGAAAACACGGATCATGGAAAGCTACTCTTCTCTTAACGGCTTTGGACAGCCTCAACTCGCCCTTTCCAAGCTTCTCGGCGATAAACTGCGTGTAATGTTGAACATTGAGCTTGGCATCGCTGTACGGTTTGTCATTCTTGAAAGTGTTGTAACAGTGCGGCGACAATGTTACTATGCGGTCGAAATCCACTTTCTTGAACATACCAAGGTTGTGTTCTGCGAGGCTTTCAAAAAGCCCTTTTTCACCCAGTCTAAGCATGTGATCTCCACAACACCATTCTTCAGTGCCAAGCGTCACATAGTCAACGCCTAAAACATCGAACAAGGAAGCCATGGCCCTAGCAATGCCTTGGTTTCTGGCATCGTAAGCTGTTAAACAGCATACGAAGTACAGGACATCAGCTTTTGCAGTCGTAGGAAACGTTTTGACTTTCAGGTTGCCGCTCCATTCCATTCTTCTATTCGGATGTATTCCCATGGGGTTATGACACTTATACGAGCTCTCAAGAACATCCTTCACTGTTCTCGGGATAGCCCCGGTCTCCACGATGAGGCTTCTGTCATCAACTACAGCGTTTGAGCTGTCGACCAGCTTCGGACAAAATATCGTACAAGAGTTACAGGATGTGCACAACCACACGTTGTCACTCATCGGCTTCAGCCGTTCATCTAAGCCAGCGTCCCGAGAATCCAATATGAAACGGTAGTTCGTCGCTAGTGTAGAGGGTCCGAGAAACTTCGAGTCTATCGCAGCTGGGCACGCTGAATAACAGATTGAGCATTTTGTGCACAGTGTCAGGTCCCAGTATTTCTTCAAATCAGGGGGGGTCTGCACGAACTCGACAGGTTGTCTTAGCTCCTCTTCTGGCTTCATTAGGACTGTTTTGATTCGCTTGTAAGTGTCGAAAAACGGTTGGACGTCGACCACTAAGTCTCTTATGACTGGCAAGTTGGAAAGGGGTTCGAGCGAAAGCGAATTAACTCTAAGGTCGAGCACCTGAGTGTAGCATGCTAGCATCGGTTTTCCGTTGACGTTGATTCCGCAGCTTCCACAAATGCCCATTCTACACGAGTGCCTAAATGTGAGTGTCTCATCAACATTATCCTTAATGTATTGAAGCCCTTCAAGGATTGTTGTCCCCTTATGTACAGGCACCTTGTACGTGGAAACGAAGTGTTTCTTGTTTTCAGGATCGAAGCGTTGTATTCTGAATTCGACAATCTTCTCAATCTTAGTGCTCATGCAACTTCACCTCTTAATAGGTTCGTGCAGCTGGTGGCCACTTGGTAATCGTGACTGGGGAGTACTCGAATCTAGGGCCTTCTTTTGTGTAGTATGCTAGAGTGTGTTTCAACCAGTTTTCGTCGTCGCGTTTAGGATAGTCAAGTCTTGAGTGAGCGCCTCTGGACTCTTTTCTAGCGAGTGCGCCCGCTGTGGTAACCTCGGCTAGTTCTAGCATGAAGTCGAGTTGAAGGGCAGAGGTGAGTCCCGTGTTGAACATGTTGCCTTTGTCTTCGACCCTTATGTTCTTGAACCTCTGTCTGAGCGCTCTTATTTCCTTCACAGCGCTGCTCAGTTCGTCGCCGGTTCTGAATATCCAGACCTTTCTGTTCATGAGTTGCCTAAGTTCATCTCTAATGGGTGGTACTCTTTCACTGCCTTCGTTGCCCAAGATCCCGTCAAAGACTCTTTTCTCTTCCACCAAGGCTTTCTCAAGTGGAATCTCCCGAAGGCTGCTTGATAAAGCATGTTTGGCTGCTTCTTCGCCCGCAACGGCTCCGAACACAAGACAATCAGCAGTTGAATTCGTGCCGAGTCGGTTCGCGCCGTGCACGCTGACGCATGCGCATTCGCCTGCAGCGTAGAGTCCAGAAATCGACGTTTCAGTTTTTTTGTTGGTGCGGATGCCTCCCATAGAATAGTGGGCTGCGGGTCTGATTGGAATGTGCTCCTTTACAGGGTCTACTCCGCCGAGTTTTATCGCAACTTCACGTATGAGGGGCAGCCTCTCGCTTATTTTCTCCTCGCCAAGGTGAGTGAGGTCTAAGGCTATGCAAGGTCCGTATGGTCCCTCCAACCCTCTTCCTTCAAGAATCTCTGTCTGCTCGGCTCTGGATACCACGTCGCGGGGTGCCAACTCCATCTTTTCCGCGGCGTATCGCTTCATGAAGCGTTCGCCTTTAGCGTTGATTAGGTAGCCTCCTTCGCCGCGGGCGCCTTCTGTTATGAGCACTCCAGAGGGAACAAGTCCAGTGGGGTGGAATTGGACGAATTCCATGTCCATGAGGGGCGCGCCAACTCGATAGGCAATAGCCATTCCGTCGCCTGTGGTTGTGTAGGAGAATGTTGTGAATTCGTACATGCGTTCATGTCCTCCCGTTGCCATTACGACGGACTTGGCTTGGAAAGCGTGCATTCTACCCGTGCCTAGTTCTATGGCTGTTAAACCTGCCACAAGATTGTCTTCAACCAGCAAGGACGTGACGAACCACTCGTCATAGAATCTCACATTATTGTACGATGTGGCTTTTCCATACAGGGTGTGCATCTCATGAAAACCTGTCATGTCAGCCGCAAAGCATGCACGTGGGAAAGTGTGACCACCAAAAGGGCGCTGGTCGATCTTTCCCTCAGCCGTTCGGCTCCACGGGAGTCCCCAATGATCTGTTAAGACTATTTCTCTTGGGGCTTGCTTCACAAAGAATTCAACAGCGTCTTGATCTGCGAGGAAATCAGCGCCTTTAACTGTGTCATGGGCGTGCAGTTCGAGGGAGTCTTTCTCCTGCATGACTGCTGCTGTTCCGCCTTGAGCACAGACTGAATGTGACCTTATCGGGTGAAGCTTGGAAAGCACGGCGATGTCAAGTTTGTTGCTGGCTTCTGCTGCAGCGATGGCGGCTCTCAAACCTGCTAAGCCTGCTCCAACGATAATTATGTCGTGGGTTATTTTGTCCATTGAAATCTCCTGTCACACGTTATGGAATGAGAATTAGGTAGATTGATGAACGAGGGTTTATGGTTTTCCAAACCTCTACGAGGATTAGATTGCCTGCGAAACCAGCTCAGCCACGTCCATGATTTGGATTTTTCCTTCAAAGCCCGTTGTTTTAACCGCGTCCTCAAAGGTGAGGAGACAGAACGGACAAGCGGTTGCCACAACTTCAGCTCCTGCCTGTGCCGCATCTTTTATACGGATTTCTGCGAGGCGTTCACCTGGTATATCAACCCACATTCTTCCGCCGCCGCCTTCACAACATAGACTTCGCTCACGACAGCGGTCGAATTCCACCAGCTTTATGCCTGGAATGCTCTCCAAGACTTTCCTGGGCTCGTCGTAGACGCCATTTTGTTTCCCCAGGAAGCAGGGGTCGTGATAAATCACCGTTTTGTTAACTTCTCTTGAAAATGGAAGTTTGCCCTTGCCAATCAAGTCGGCGAGCAACTGCGTGTGATGCAGAACCTCTAGGCTTGTCTGTCCATACCGGTTTTTGAATGAGTGGTATGAGTGAGGACAGCTTGTCACAAGTTGCTTTACGTTGTACTTATTGAAGATCTTCATGTTTTCTTCTACGATGAATTCGAATAAGCCTTTTTCACCCATGCCGTAGACTTCATTTCCGCAGCAGTTTTCTTCGTCTCCGAGGGTTCCGAAGTCATGTCCAGCCTTTTCGAAACACTTTACCAAGCTCTTAGCGACTTCTTGCACGCGTGTGTCGTAGGCTGGGGTGCAGCCCACATAGTAGAGGGTCTGAACGCTCTGCGAAGCATGCTTAATGCTTAAGCCCTGCGCCCACTCTGACCTTTTGCTTCTTACCCTTCCCCATGGGTTGCCGTTCTTGAAAACACTCTCTAGGGCATCTCGAAGCGTCGTGGCTATTTGTCCTTCCTCAATCACTTGGCTTCGAATGTCGATCAGAAAATCATACGGGATCAGGTCTTTGGGACACCGAATTCCGCAGGTAGCACAGGTTGTGCAGCTCCACAGCTCGTTTGCAGGATGTATGACGACCTTGTTGCCTGTAGCTACTTCACGCATGTACCTTCTAATGTTTAGATTGGCTTTTCTAGCAACTGGGCAGCTTCCAGTGCACATTCCGCATTGAATGCATTCAAGAAGCTTGTGTTTCTGCGTAAGTTCTTGAGCGTTCATTGGCTATGTCTCGTTGGTATGGAAACTATGAATGAAGCAAAAGGCTTTTTTAAGCGTTTTGCCGTGTTTATCACTTCTCAAGTCAGTACAAATGGAAGATTGACAAGTTTGGCTCAAACGGAGGAAAAGCCGCCTAAAATCGGGGTTTTTGTCTGCGAATGCGGCGGAAACATAGGCGACGTCGTGGACGTTAAAGCGGTCATAGAGGCAGTCAAGAACTGGGACGGAGTTGTCGTTGCAAGATACAACAAGTACCTTTGCTCCAGACCAGCTCAAGAAATAATAATCGAAGACATAAAAAAGAGGAACCTCGACCGCGTCGTAGTCGCCAGCTGCACCCCTAGGATGCATCTTCCCACTTTTCAAAGCGTTCTCGAACGCGCCGGGCTAAACCCGTACATGCTTGAATTCGTGAACATCCGGGAGCAGGACTCGTGGGTTCACGGTCCAAAAGCATCTGCTGAAGCCACAAAGAAGGCTATAAGCCTGATTAGAGGCGGTTACGAGCGAAGCTTAGCGCTTGAACCTCTAGAGAGCATAAGCGAAAAAAGCTCACGGGACATCCTGATCGTAGGCGGCGGAATAGCCGGCATCACGGCGTCTCTAGAGCTAGGCTATCTGGGTTACAAGACTCGTATTGTGGAGAAAGAGCCAACTATAGGCGGCAACATGGCGAAGCTCACCAAAGTTTTCCCAACCTTAGATTGCGCCCAGTGCATTCTCACGCCTCGAATGGCAGAGGTGGGAAGAAACCCGAACGTTAACCTACTTACCTATTCTGAGGTGCAGGAGGTGACAGGTCGCCCAGGCAATTACACGGTTAAGGTTTTCATGAAGCCCAGGGGCGTGGACACTGAAAAATGCAGAAGCTGCGGCGTGTGTGCCAAAGTCTGTCCCGTCACGGTTCCAGATGAGTATAATGAGGGTCTGTCGCAGAGGAAAGCAGCGTACATACCGTTTCCGCAGGCGGTGCCGTCAGCTTACACAATAGATTTTGACGCTTGCACAAAATGCGGAAAATGTGAGCAGACTTGTCCAGCTAAAGCCATAAACTTGCAGGATCCAGGCAAAACGCTGGAGTTCAATGTTGGCGCGTTGATTATGGCTACGGGCTACGAGCTTTATGGTGCCAACAACCTCAAGAACTTCGGTTACGGCGTGTACAAAGACGTAATCACTATGATGGATTTGGAAAGACTCGTCTCCGCCTCAGGACCCACTCAGGGAGCTGTCAAGAAAGCTGACGGCGGCGACGCTAGAAAAGTGGCGATCATTCTTTGTGCAGGTTCCAGAGACAAGAACTTCATTCCATATTGTAGCCGCATATGCTGCATGTACTCTTTGAAGCAGGCTTTCGTCCTCAAAAAAATGCTCGGCATCGACGTTACCATCTACTACACGGATATTAGGGCAACTGGCAAAGGGTACGAAGACCTTTACTGGCGAGACCAAGAAGCCGGAGTCACCTTTGTCCGCGGCAAGGTAGCTGAAGTCTGGAAGAACAACAACGGCAGACTTGCAGTGCTGGCTGAAGACACTCTAATGGACGAAGTCAAGGAAGAAGAATTCGACGTAGTTGCCTTAGCCACGCCAATGGTTCCGCCTTCTGGGCTGAAGGGACTGGCTGAAAAAATGAGGCTCTCGCTAGGTGAAGACGGCTTCATACAGGAGAAGCATCCCAAGCTTGACCCGGTTGATTCGCTTGTGACAGGGGTTTTCGCGTGTGGATGTGCCTTAAGCCCCAAAGACGTGAGAGACACTGTTTCCGACGCCCTTGGGGCAGCTGCTAAGGCTTCGCTCTTCCTTAAGGGAGAGTATATCACAACAAGTCCTGAGAAAGCCTTTGTGATCGCTGACTTGTGCGACGGCTGCAAGGCTTGTGTTCCAGTGTGTCCAGTTAACGCTATTGCTATGGAGGAGCAGAAAGCCAAGATTAACCCCTTCATCTGCATTGGTTGTGGCGCATGCATTCCTGTCTGTCCGAAGGAAGCGATAGACTTTAAGAATTCAACGAATAGGCAGATTATCAGCAATCTTAGAGGCGTCCTTGGCGATAAGCAGCCAGATGAGGTTCGGATTGTTGCTTTTGTGGACAAGAGTGTTGGGTACACGGGCATGGATTTCTTGGGACTTGATCGGGTTAACTATCCTGAAAGCATTCGAATAGTGGCGGTTCCCTCCACGGCTATCATTGGCTTGAAGCATTTGCTCTACGCCTTCGCTTTTGGAGCAGACGGCGTGCTTGTGATTGAGGGACAGCAGGAAGTAGATGAGAAGTTCACGAAGAAGCGAATGATCGACCTAGGTCGCTCTTTTGCTGAGTTTGGAATTGAGAGCATGAGGGTTCGCTACAGTTACGTGCCTCTGCCGGTTTACAAGAAGGCGGCTGAGCTTTTCGGCATGTTCACAGAAAGAATTAAGAAGTTTGGTCCTCTATCCATAGACAATCGCAACAAAGTTAAGGAAAAACTGGGCGTTTAATGCGAGGTAAATCGCTGTGGACATAATCGTGTGTGTAAAGCATGTTCCGGAAACCGCTGAAGCAGACATTAAAATCGATGGCACTGGCAAAGCGATAGAGAAGAGTGGATTAGTCTTCGACATCAACGAGTGGGATGACTACGCCCTTGAAGAAGCTGTGCGTTTGAAGGAAAAGTTCGGGGGCACAGTCACAGCCATAACACTGGGGTCAGAAGAAGCTGATGCTACGTTAAGGAAGTGCTTGGCGCGCGGAGCAGACACAGCTATAAGGGTGTGGGACCCGAAGTTTGCGGGTTCGGACGGCTATGCAACCGCCAAGATTCTCTCCAAAGTTGTCAGGAATTTGCCTTTCAACTTGATATTGACTGGGGCTCAAGCCGGCGACGACGGCTACGCTGTTGTGGGAACGATGCTTGCTGAGCTTCTTGGCGTTCCGCATGCTACGATGGTCAAGAAAATCGAGTTAAACGGCGAAGCGGCTAAGCTTTACCGCGAGTTAGAGGGTGGTTTCGAAGAGCTGTTGGAAGTGAAGTTGCCTGCAGTGTTCGCTGTTTCAACGGGAATCAATGAGCCTCGTTATGTTTCTATTATGGGCACGAGAAAAGCCATGCAGAAAGAGATTAAAGTTGTTGATTTGGCTGGAACTGGGCTGAGCGAAAACGAGGTTGGCGAAGCGGGGTCATGGATTAAGGTCGAGAAATTGTATGTGCCGCCTGTGGAGAAGCAGGCTGAATTCTTGAAGGGAAGCCCAGATGAAATCGCCTCTAAGATCGCTGAGATCCTCCGAACCAAGGGGGTGCTCTAAACGACGGGAATCTTTGTTCTAGCGGAGCACAGGCAAGGGCAGGTTAGAGACATCACCTTTGAAATGCTGACTAAAGGTAGAGAATTAGCTCAGAAAACTGGCGCAGAACTGACAGCTGTGCTTCTAGGAAAAGACGTCAGAAGCCACGCGAAAACCCTCGTAGAACACGTAAACAAGGTTTTGCTGGTTGAAGACGCTAAGCTGGAGAACTTCAACTCCGAAGCTTACCAGAAAGTGTTAGCTCACTTGATCGGCGACCACAAGCCGCTGTTGACTTTGATTGGACACACTTCTTTTGGTGTGGAATTGGCGCCAAGCCTCGCTGTCTCTCTAGGTGCGCCGTTGGCAACTGACTGCGTTGACGTTATGCTTGAAAACGAGACATTAACAGTGACTCGTCAAATGTACGGTGGCAAAGTAAACGTTACTGCAAGGCTCCGCAAAGCCCAAAGCTACATCGCAACTGTTCGCCAAGCAACCTTCCAGCCCAAGACTGAGGCGCCGTTGAACGGTCAAGTGGTTGAGGTGCCGTCTCCGCTATCGGAAGATGTGGCTCGCAAACGTTTCGTTCAGTATGTTGCGCCTCCTCCGGGTGGCGTTGACATAACAGCTGCCCCCGTTTTGGTCGGCGTTGGACGGGGAATAAAGGATGTTAGCAACATACCTGTGGTTGAGGAGTTGGCGAAGACGTTGGGCGGAGCCCTGGCTTGTTCGCGTCCGATAGTAGATAAAGGTTGGCTTCCCACCGATCGTCAGGTGGGCTCTTCGGGGAAGACTGTTAAGCCGAAGTTTTATTTGGCTCTGGGTATAAGTGGGGCTTTCCAGCACGTGCTTGGCATGAAGGCGTCGGATTTGATTATTGCGGTCAATAAGGATGCGAAGGCGCCGATCTTCGGCGTGGCAGATTATGCTGTGGTGGAAGACCTGTTCAAGATTGTTGGGCCTTTGAAGAATAAGATGCAAGAGCTGAAAGGACAGAAGTAGGTAATCAGAAAACGGGGTGATGAAATGGATTACGAGCTAAAAGAGGAACAGAAGTACATCAAGAACGCTGCAAAGGAATTTGCTGAGGGCGAATTCAAGCCTGAAGTGGCAAGAGAGTTTGACCAGAAGCATCAGTTTCCAAGGGACATCTACAAGAAAGCGGCGAAGCTGGGTTTCATCGGTTGCTATTACGATGAGAAGTACGGCGGTCAGGGGCTGGGTCTCTTAGAAAACGTGTTGGTTGAGGAAGAGTTCTGTCGAGTTGATTCAACCCTGGGATCTGCTATGTTTACTGGGCTTTTTGGGAGCGACATGATTCTTGAGTATGGCAGTGAAGAACAGAAGATGGAGTTTCTGCCGAAAACTGCGCAAGGAGAATGGCTGTCGTCTGGTGCTTTCACGGAGCCAGCTCATGGAAGCGACATTACGTGTATGGACACTGTTGCAGTGTTGCAGGGAGACGCATACGTGATCAACGGCGCGAAGACCATGATCACAAACGCTCCGATTGCTGACTACGCTGTTGTTCTGTGTCAGACGAATCCTGCGGCTAGGCACAAGGGTCAGACTCTGTTCATAATTAAGAAGGGAACGCCTGGGCTTGACTGTAACGAGCTTGCGGGGAAGATGGGCATCAGGGCTTCGTTTCTGGGAGAATATTCATTCAGTGATATGCGTGTTCCTAAGACGGCGCTTTTGGGCCAGGAGAACCGCGGCTTTTATCATTTTATGGAGTTCATTGATGTGGGTCGAATAAATGTTGCAGCACAGTCTGTGGGTATGGCTCAGGGAGCCTTTGAACGAGCTATGAAATACGCGAAGGAGAGGCAGCAGTTTGGGCAGCGGCTGGCTGACTTCCAAGCGATTCAGCACAAGTTGGCTGACATGGCGACGGACATTGAGGCTGCTAGGCTCTTGACGTATAAGGCGGCGTGGTACGTGGACAAGGGAAAGATTATTCCTAAGTTGGCTTGTATGGCGAAAACCTTGGCGACAACCAATGCAGTCCGGGTTATCAGTGAAGCTATGCAGATTTTTGGCGGCTACGGTTACTTAGCTGATTATGACATTGAACGCTATTATCGTGACGTTCGTGTGTCAATGATTTATGAGGGAACAACGGAAATTCAGAAAAACGTGATTGCGAGGGCTCTTCTAAGCGAGTAGTTTACTGCCCGTTTTCCCTTGTTTTTTCCCAGCAGTTGCTGAGCACCAAAATGTATAAGGTAAGCTGTTGACGCTAATTCCTTTCTCAAACAAAAGATGAACGTCAATACTGAGGGAAATCGTTGGTTGCGCGCTGAGGTCACAGTTAGCGGCATCGTGCAAGGGGTCGGCTTCCGACCTTTCGTTTACCGCACTGCTGTGGAAAACGAGTTGAAGGGCTATGTGAGAAACCGGGCTGACGCAAGTGTAGAGATTGTTGTTGAGGGAAACGAAAGCAACGTCAAGCAGTTTCTGCGGGATTTGAGGCAGAAGAAGCCTCCCTTAGCGCGCATTCACCGCATGGAAACCAAGTTCTCAGAAGACAAGAAGGAGTTTGACAGGTTTTCAATTGTGAGAAGTTCTTCTGAGGCGGAGCTGTCGGGCTCAGTTATTCCGCAGGACGTTGCGATTTGTGAAGATTGCTTGCGTGAACTGCGTGACCCGAAGGATGTGCGGCATGACTATTTTTTTATAACCTGCACTGACTGTGGTCCACGTTACACCATTATTGAACGCTTGCCCTATGATCGGGCTAACACAACTATGCGAGAGTTCAAGATGTGCCCTTTCTGCCAAAGAGAATACACTGAGCCAGCTAACCGTAGGTTTCATGCTCAGACAGTCGCATGCCCAAGATGTGGTCCTAAAGTCTACTTAGCAAACAAAAGCGGTGAAGCTGTCGGTAGCAAAGACCCAATACGAGAAGCGGGCAAACTCCTCGAAGAAGGTTACATAGTAGCTGTCAAAGGCTACGGCGGATTCCACGTAGCAACCGCAGCCACGCAGGATAAGCCCATAATTCGCTTGAGGGCGGTGAAGCATCGTTCGCAGAAGCCTTTTGTTATAATGGCGCGTGATCTTGAGACTCTAAAGAGCTTCGCTTTGGTCAGCGGGAAAGAGGCTGAACTGCTTACTTCTTACGTGAGACCGATAGTTTTGCTGAAGAAAAGCCCTGAGTATTTCTTGTCAGATTTGATTGCGCCGGGTTTGCACAATGTCGGGGTGATGTTGCCTTACACGGGCTTGCATTACATGCTGTTTGATGGTGTGCGTGAGCCAGCCTTCGTCATGACCAGTGCGAATCCGCCGAGCGAGCCCATTGTTACGGATAATGATGAGGCTGTTCGGAAGCTGGGCGGCGTGGTTGATTACTTCTTGTTTCATGATAGGCTTATTGCGCAGAGATGTGATGATTCGGTTGTCCGGGTTCATGGAGATGATGTAAGTTTTGTTCGTAGATCGCGTGGGTTTGCGCCTGAGCCTATTAGATTGAAGCAGGCTGTTGACAAATGCGTGTTGGCTTTGGGCGGCGAACTCAACGCGGCTTCGTGTGTCTTGCTCGGGGACAAGGCTTTCTTGTCGCAGCATGTGGGCGATGTTGAGAATTTGGAGACGTTGCGATTCCTCAAAAGTGCGAGTGAGCATCTCTTGCGTTTGACGAACAGTAAGCCCAATGTCATTGCTTGTGATCTTCATCCGAAGTTTACGACTACGCAGTTGGCTAAAGACTGGAGCGAAGAGCTGGGAGTTCCTGTGGTTCAGGTGCAGCATCATCACGCTCACGGCGCAGCTTTGATAGCTGAGCATGACTTGGATGAGATTGTAGCGATTGTGTGTGATGGTTACGGTTATGGCTTGGATGGTGAGGCTTGGGGCGGCGAAGTCCTCTACTGCAACAGGCAGAGTGAGTTTCAACGTGTGGGGCATTTGGAGCCTCAGCCTATGGTGGGCGGGGATTTGGCTACACGTTATCCTGTGAGAATGGCGGCGGGAATTCTGAGCAAGGTAACTCAGGTGGATGAGTGGCTCGTAGCGAATAGCGTGCATCTGCCGCATGGGAAGAAAGAGGCTGAGGTGATAATTCAGCAATTGAGTAAGGGTTCGAGTCCGCTTACTTCGAGTTGCGGTCGGGTCTTAGACGCGGTTTCTGCGATCTTGGGTGTTTGTTACGAGCGTACGTATGAGGGTGAGCCTGCCATGAAACTGGAGGCGGCTGCAACAAAAGGCAAGGATGCGTTGAAACTAGAGCCTATAATCAAAGATAACGTTCTTAACACCACGGCTTTGGTTCACCAGATATTCAATCAGAGGAACGCTTGTTCAATTAGCGACTTGGCTTTTTCAGCTCAGTTGTATTTGGCTAAAGGTTTGGCTCAAATGGCTGTATCCGAAGCGAAACGTTTGGATGTTGATGTCGTGGGTTTCTCGGGCGGCGTAGCCTACAACGAACAAATCACACAAACGATTAGGAAAGCTGTGGAAGAAAGCAGGCATAGATTTGGTGTCCACGAGTTAGTGCCTTCTGGAGACGGCGGGATCTCTTTTGGACAGGCAGTGGCTGCATCTTGGCAAATTGAGCATTAGACGCTGATTTTATCAATGCGCTTCTATCTAGGTTCATCAAAACCTCTGCTAGATGAGCGCATTTCTATCTAATGATGCAATTGAACATGCTATATTGCATTGTTGAGCTCTCATGACCAAAATGCTTTTAAATTTATCCCCATAATATCTGAAAGAATTAAGAAGGAGAAGAACTGGAAAATGAAAATTTATAAGTCAAATAAAATCTTGATTTGTTCATATTTAATCGTGATGATTTTAGCTGCATCTGTTGCTTATGGAGCTTTCATGTTTTATGGAACGGTTGCGCAGAGCCCCATCAAAGACATACCTGGACCGGCAACAGCGACCTACGTGATCAAGGTAAATAGCACAGACGTTTGGGCAACTCATTATGATGGCACGATTGATTTCATAGGAAGCGTAACAGACGCTCGTGGAGTAATACAAGAGGCAGTAGACGCTTGCGCAAATGGTGGGGGTGGGACAGTGTTCATTAAGACGGGAATTTATAACTTGAACGCAACTCTGGGCGTGTATGTTGGTGGGAAAGTGAAATTAGTTGGTGAAGGTTACGAAAACACAATCTTGAAGACCATTAGAAATGATACTGATAAGTATATTGGAGTAGCTCTCTACCCAGACTACAGTGAAGTTCGAGACCTGACTGTGCAGGGTAACGGAAATGGGACAGGTGTGGGAGCTTGTTGGGGATCAAATGGATGTAAAGTGCTGGACTGCAGAATCACTAACTGGAGCGTGGGCATTTGTTTCGGACCAGCAGGAACCAAACATGAATTTAGAGGAAATATCGTAGAGAATTGCAATACCGCGATATACATCATAAGCGGTTCAAGTTGTGTTGTTTCAAATAACATCGTCTCTGAAATCGACGAATATGGTATTATCATACGGTCTTCTCAAGATGTTGTTGTCGCACAAAACACGATAAAAAATTGGGGTAAAATAAACAAATGGAGACCTGCCGTTTTTGTAATTAACGAGAATAGTGGCAATTCAGAAAACATAAACATAATCGGCAACACTGTAGCTGGCGGTAATTTTTCTACCGAGTACCATGGTATCGTCTTATCTGGTGAAGGCAGTTCAACTTATTCCACTCGTAGATGTACAGTTACGGGCAACGCATTAATCGGTGTCCTTGGAACTGATAAAGCCAAGTGCGGCATTTACCTACACCAGTGGTACGCCGATTACCCACCATATTCTGCCCCTAATGTCCAAGACTGTATTGTATCATCCAACTCAATTAAGAATTTTAACTTTGGAGTTGCATGTGCAGGTGGAAAAAACATTGCAATTGCTGACAATGTCGCTGTGGAAAATAACTATAATGGTATATTGTTAAGCGATGTTTGGCATTACAACGTGATAGGCAATCTTGTTAAGAACAACGGCCAAGGGTCACCTGGCAATTCTGATGGCATATATTTGGCGCTGGGATGCCAAGACTGCTTAATCTCGGGAAATATTTGCATAGACGATCAGACAAGTCCAACGCAAAGATACGGAATCAACGAAGCAGATCAGAGCAATAACAATTCTATAACTGACAATATTGTAAAAGGCAACGCTGTTTGTGGGATTCATAAGGTAGGGTCAAACACTGTGGTTAAAGACAATCTTGGCTATGCCACTGAGAAAAGTGGAACGGCAACAATATCTAATTCAAAATCTGTGGTTGTAAATCATGGTCTTGCCGGGGCACCAACCTTAGTCGTTGTAACGCCAAGAAACGTTGGTTACGGAACATTTGCAGTGACCGCAAGAGACGCAACAACATTTACAATAACGGTAGCAATAAAGGGAACATATACATTTGATTGGTATGCTGAATACAAGCCTTAATGATGCGAATGAAGCGGGCTTCTCTAGCCTAAATACCTCATTTATTGTATTCTAACAACCAATATGTCTCTATTCTTGTTTTTTTCCATGCATAATGTGATAGAGCATGCGTCTTGCAATTCCAGCTAAGGTGGTTGAAGTCCGCTGTGACGTAGCTAGGGTGGATTTTGGAGCTGGAACCACACGAGACATCAACATCGCCTTAGTTGAAGCTAAAGCTGGCGAGACATGATCGTGCCTGCTGGCGACGGCGGCGTCTCTTTTGGGCAGGCTGTGGTTGCAGCCTGGCATATGACGCGTTAAGCGCAGCATGCTAGGTGAATCTGGATTCATAGCTTCGATTCATAAACAGCTTATTGCAGTAATTTGACCTCTCCTTTTATGGAAGCTTCCTACTTCTACCTGCTCGTTCTACCGTTGGGCATCTTTGTGTTCCTCATGACTTCCGTGGCGTTTTATTACGCGAGAAAAGAGGAAATCGCACGGAAGAAGTGGATAGAACTCGCACATGCACACGCTGAGACACAGATTGAACCTGAAGAGATGATGAGCAAGGAGCTGGAGGGACTTGAGAAGTTGCTCCAGAATGAGTCGATCGATCAGATCACTTATGAGCGATTAAGGAAAGTGCTGGAAGCTGATCGGAAGAAGAACATAGAGCTTGATTGCTCAGAAAAAGACGCGGCTTACATCGTCACATAACGAACATCGCCATTGTTTACGTCCAGTAGGTCCATCCATCTGGTTCCTTTTTCGCTTTCAATATGCCCTTCTTGACCCTGCGTTCCAAGGTTGTCACAACCAGGTTCATGTTGCCTTCAACAGGCACTGATCTCGCTTTCAGTGCTTTTTTCACGTCTTCTCTCGTTCTCTTGTTTGGCAGTGTGAAGAATCCTTCTTGTATCAAGCCGTCGATCGCTGGAGCCCACATTTTGGGTGCACCGCCAATCCCCTGCCATTTCTTTGCGTGCTGCTTGGAGGCTTGCTTAAATTTCGGTTTAAGGGTCTCAAGTGAGGAGCCTACGATTTCTATTTTTTTCAAGTCGCCTTCGCCGAGTCCTCGCCTTACGAATTCTTGAAGGACCGGCATCTTCTCAGGTTTCAGACTTGCAAGCTCACCACCAACTGCTTCGACAGCCACAGCGTCCTTGCCCACTAGAAGTGTGTTCATTCGAATCGGAATATCGCCTGCGCCGCGCCAGAAGAACGTTCCATCTAGTACAGCAAGGTCTATTCCACCTATCGCTTCATACAGATCTGCCAGGAGCGCAGGGAGGATTTTATGATACTTCGCCTTCTTCGGAGACGGAATGCAGCCGAACAGGTTTTTCAATATGCTTCCTCGCTCAAAACTGCGCAATATATGAGTGCTGACCAGAACATTGGGTTTGAAGAGCACGTTTGAAATGCTCATTTCTTGACCAGCCAAAGTGACTCTTTGAGTATTTGCTTTGTCTGAAAGATTTACAGGCGTTACTTTTTCTGAGAGAACCTCTTTCCATATCTGAAGTCTCTCCAAGCCATTGCCTTGATAGTTGTCAGATTCTGCCAAGAGAACATTGGGTGCTCTGTGAAAGCTGTTGACGATGGCTTTAACAAGACCAACTGACGTGTGGTTGTTCGCTCTGTGGCTGAAAACTCCAACCTTTACAACTACTGATCTATCAGAAGTGTTTAACTGGTCTATTCCGCCAATCTGCTTGATGGCTTGACCAAGAGCTTCTTCATCGTTATTATTAGGTTCAACTATAGCTACTCTCGAAGTCAGAATAACTCCTCTCGGGACATCGGAAACATAACCGCATCATAAATACGTTCTTGTCGGAGAAATCATCTGTCAATCTTGGTTGAATCCGCTATGGTTGGGCCCTAGTGAATGCGATGTTTTATAGGGATAAACAACTGAGATTTTTCTACAGTGGTCAATATGCCTTACTGTAGCAAGTGCGGTACGAAACTTGATGAACTCGTCAGATTCTGTTATGTTTGCGGGACCCCTGTAAGTGCTGCTCCAGCGGCGAGACCACCTGAGCGGAGAAGAGGAGTGAGGCCGTGGTATTTTCTGCCCGTTGTCATTTTAACCGCGATCATCTTGGTTGCCTTGGTTGCGGTTGCCGTTTTGTTCGTGCCTCTTCGTCCAGTCAATTTTAGCAGGAGAGAGGAAGTGGCGTATCGCCTAGGTATTGACGAAGTGCATCTTGACTTTATCGCTGATGTTGGCGAGATTGATTTGTCGTTCCAAGAACAGAAAGACACGTTACTGACTCTGAATGTGACCGCAACCGGCGCTGTGGGAATAGGATTTGCGGGCTCGGCTGATCCGCTCGATGTCAGCTTTACCGATACGTTCACTGGCAACATACTCTACGTGTCTTCGAGAGTTACAGTGGCGTCGGGTTGGCGGTGGACTTCGGGCTTGAAAGTGAAGTGCGACATAGTTGTCGACCCGTCGATGAACGCTAGCATCCTTGCAAAGACAACCACTGGCAGCGTCGTCTTTGACGCTGATGCCGGAGTGGTCCTATCCTATTTGAACCTTGAAGTCGTCACAGGTGCAATTGAAGTAACTATGACCCGCAACGTGATTTGTTATGGCGACATGTCTTTCAAAACGACGACAGGCGGAATCAACTTGGTTTGGCAGAATGTAAACGTAACATCGGATACTCGGTTGGATGTTAAGACAACTACAGGCGGGATCAACTTGAACGTCACGCAGAGAGACCCAATGAAGGCAAATGTGACACTAGGCGCAGAGGCATCCACGGGCGGAATCAACTTCAACGTAGTCATCAGACATAGCGTGGGATGCAATATTGAATCCAGCACTGGAGTGGGCAGCATCAATGTGAACGAGGTCGGATTCTCCGGAACCACACCGCCATTGCACTCAGACAATTATCCCGATGAAAGCAACTTCAATGTCAGCTTGGAAACGTCCACAGGCGGAATCAACATAAACGCTAGGTATACGCCCTAAGATCTGAAAATACAAGCGAAGGAAGATCTTTCGAAACCAGTCTTGATTGCTGGTAATCTACCAATATGCCTTTATGTTTGGGTTTCCATGGTTTAAGTTCTGTGATGATGCGATATGTGTCTCGCGATTCCAGCTCGCGTGGTTGAAGTCCACGGTGATGTGGCTAGGGTAGATTTTGGAGCTGGAACCATACGAGACGTAAACGTAGCCCTAGTTGAGGCTAAGGTCGGCGAGTACGTGATCGTGCACGCGGGCTACGCCATCGAGGTCTTAGATCGAAAAGCAGCGGAAGAAACCCTAGCATTATGGAACGAAATCCTCAATAAGTATGAAGAGACAACCACTACTTCTAACTAGAAGATATCTGCGAGAAGGCTGTTTCCAACATTGGCTGCATTGAAGAAGGGCGTTGTCAAAGCGGAAGAAGGCGAAATCTACGACGTAGAATTATCAGAAGACCTTCTGAAAGCCAATCAACGCTTAGCTGAGGAGAACAAGCGTCTTCTGCATGAGAACGGCGCCAAAGCCATCGACATAATGGGCGCCATCGGTTCCGGCAAAACCAGCCTAATCGAAAAACTTGTTCAGCTACTCAAGAACCGTTACCAGATTGCTGTTTTCAAAGGCGACTTGACCACGACCATCGACGCCGAACTTATCGCAAGGCATGGAGTTGAAACCGTAGCCATAAACACGGGCAAAGAATGCCACCTAGACGCCAACCTAGTCAAAAAAGCCCTGCAGAAACTTCACTTGAAGAAAATCAACCTGCTCTTAATCGAGAACGTGGGCAACCTCATCTGTCCAGCTGAGTTTCCCCTAGGCTCAGACAAACGTGTCGTAGTCGTAAGCGTAACCGAAGGACCCTACATGATAGTTAAGCACCCTTTCATTTTCATGGAAGCCGATGTAGTCGCAATCAACAAAACAGACCTAGCCAAGCCAATGGGCGTTGACGTGAACAGACTGGAAGAAGACGTGAAAACCATCAACCCAAAAGCCATAGTCGTAGCGACTAACGGTCGAACCGGCGAAGGCGTCGAAAACGTTGCCAAAGCACTCGGACTGTGACCCAGCGTGCACGAATTCTCCATAACCAGCCAAATCGTACAAAACGTCCTAGCTGAAGCCGAGAAACGCGGAGCCAAAAAAGTGACCGAAGTCAACCTCTCAATCGGCAAACTGACTTTCTTAGGCTTGGATCAAGTCCGATTCGCCTACGAAGTGATAACCAAGGGCACAATTGCAGAAGGCTCAAAACTTATCATCGAGGAGCAGGAGGGCTTCGTCAAATGCAGCAACTGCGGCTACCAAGGCGGCTTCAAATACGAAGACGATCCATTGTACCATGTACCTGTCCCTACATTGAAGTGCCCAAAATGCAGCAGCACAGTTAGCATCGCGACGGGCAAAGAATGCACCATAAGAAACATCAAAATGCTGGTCTAGACATGGAGCTATTGGCTAAGTTCAGAGACCCTACACTCGCCAGACGTCTCACGGAACGAATTCGCACACTTACGCCTCCACACCCAGTTAAAATCTGTCACGTCTGCGGCACACACGAATGGACAATCAGCCACTACGGACTGAGAAGCCTCCTTCCCGAATCAGTCGACGTCATAGCGGGACCAGGCTGCCCGGTATGCATAATTCCAGCTGCAGAAATCGACGAAGCCATCAAACTAGCCTTGGACAAGAACGTGACAGTAGCCACATTTGGCGACTTGGTTCGAGTTCCAGGCTCTGATTTATCATTGCAGGATGCTAGAGCGAGAGGCGGAGACATACGTATCGTTTACAGCGCAACCGATGCAGTCAGAATGGCTGAAAAGGAACCAAACAACAACTTCGCATTCTTCGCGGTTGGCTTCGAAACCACAGCGCCCTCAACAGCAGTTGAAATCTTGAAGAAACCGCCTCACAACCTCAGCTTCCTAGTCTCACATCGCCTGATACCACCTGCAATGGAACTGCTTCTGGGCGTAGGCGATCTACATATCGACGGCTTCATCGCGCCGGGTCATGTTTCAACCATAATCGGCATGAAACCCTATGAGCTGTTTCCACAAGCCTACCATATGCCCACAGTTGTAGCAGGCTTCGAACCATTAGACGTGTTGTTCGCAGTCTCGATGATTTTGCAGCAGATAAGGAATAACGAAGCCAAACTTGAGAACGAATATAGCCGAGCCGTTTCATGGGAAGGCAACATCAAAGCACAAGAATCATTGGCGCAAGCGTTCAATGTAGCTGACGGACACTGGCGCGGCTTGGGCAAAGTTCCAGCCTCAGCCCTAGCCTTGAAAGCTGAATATCGCGAGTATGATGCACGTAGTAAATATGACATCAAGATTGTTGACGCCCGAGACCTTCTGCCCGGCTGCCTCTGCCACCTAGTCATGATAGGAAAAATAAAACCCTCTGAATGCACCGTCTACATGAAACAATGCACACCACAAACTCCCAAAGGCGCATGCATGGTCAGCATGGAAGGCACATGCCGAATATGGGCAAAACACACCGTTAGAAAACAAACCGAATAACATAGTAGTCAACTTGCACGCGGGGCTGACGACTGCTTCTGAGCAAGACCAGCTCGGTGTTATTACCTGACCTACGTGGAAGTTAATAACATCTAAAACAGAAGCCACCTCCCAACATACAAGAAGTTGTTATGGCAGACCTACCGGAGTTAACAACAACTTCAGTACAGCGACGGTGCATGCTTTCGCCTAACAACGGGAGAAGTCGTACAGTACAGTTCAGCGTTTTCAACAACTCAAGAACACACACAGCCCCCAGCCATGCCGGGCGTTGATGTCACGGGGAACAGCCGTACGACGACGCTCGCACAGCTTAAGCCACGAAACGCACCTACAACATTCGTAGAAGAAGGCTAAAGGGATTTGGCGCCTTCTTCTGTTGAAATTTCTTTTCCCGCTGCCGTTGTGACTTCGCTATATCTTCAATCCGAAATGATGCTCGAGCATATGATGATACACGTCGGGCGGGGCCAAAGCGTCAACCGCTTTCTGCACCACCTCACTTAATGCAGGATGAATATGCATGGCTTGCAGCACAGGCTGCGCACTCTGCTCACCCACGTACATCAAGTTAACCACTTCCTGAATCAACGTCGACGCAAACGGTCCAACAATATGCGCACCCAAGATCTTCAACGAATCCTTCGAGACAATAACCTTAACGAAATAGTTCTCATCCTTGATACCCATAGCTTCACCCTTAGCCGTATCCGCGTACCTGTGACTGCCAATCAGAACCATATCCTCACCATACTGCTGAATCGCTTCTTTCTCCCGCAATCCTACACTCGCCACCTCAGGATACATGAACACCGCATGAGGCACAGCATGATAATCCGCCTTGACCCCACGCTTCAAAACAGCATTATAGTAAACGATCTGCGCATCATAATTCGCCTTATGCTTAAACGGAAACCGACCCGTAGCATCACCCAAAGCCCAAACCCCAGGCTGAGACGTCTCCAAAAACTCATTCGTCACGATCCACCCCTCTCTATCAGTTCTTATGCCAGCACGTTCGGGATGCAAAACATCCGAATTTGACGTTCTGCCCGAAGCCACCAAAATCTCATGCGCCTCAACCTTAAACTCCTCTCCCGTTGCTCTGTTAACTGCAACCAGTCTCTTGATACCATTCTTGGCTCTACTAACCTCACGAACCTCATGATTAGTCAAAATAGTCATATGCTTCTCCAACTCCATCTTAGCTATAGCAGAAACCTCAGGCTCCTCATCAGGCAAAAACTGCCTATTCCGACCAATAATCATAACCCGCGAACCCATAGCTGACAAAAAATGTCCATACTCAGCCGAAATATAACCACCACCAATCACAGCAACAGTCTCAGGCAACTGCTTGAGCTCCAACACCGTGTCACTCGTGAGATAACCAACTTCACCCAGCCCTTTAATCGGCGGAATCGACGGCTTCGAACCCGCACCCAAAATAATAAACCTCGACGTAATGGTCTCATCGCCAATCTTCAGCGTATAAGGACCCGTAAACTCCGCAGGCGCTGGAAAGTAACTCACATTCTTCGTATGAGTAAGCCCCTGCCGAATCATATTAATCTCATTGGAAATCAGCCTCCGCATCCGCTCCATAACCCGCCCAAAATCAACCCTCTTCACATCAACATCAACCCCCAACATACCAGCTCGCTCAACAGTCCTCACAACCTCAGCAGAATAAAGCAGAATCTTCGAGGGAATACAACCCCGCGTAAGACAAATCCCACCAGGCTCATCCTTATCAATAACAGCCACACGCCAATGCGGATTCTCCTGCAAAACAGCGTTCACAACCTCCATAACCGAACCAGTACCAACAACAATCAAATCAAACAGCCTCAACCCAAACACCCCGTACACTAAGCAAACAACTAACCGAAAAGACTAGAAACCTAAAAACAATTTCGCACAAAGACCTTACAGCTGCTTCTTCCTACGCCTCAACCTATCCAGCTTAGCAAACTTCCGCCTCTGCTCCCTAGCACGACGCATATCCTCATAAATAGGTCTCGGAATCTTCGTCCGAGGAAAGTAAACGTCACTCTTCCCCTCAGGCGGCACCAACGGATACCGCAACTTCTCCTTCCTGAAGTGTGTAACATAATAGAAATACAGGAAAACCTGCATCGCAAATATGGCTATGGCAATAAAATACAGCGGAAGGAAGCCCAGAGGTAAAGCAATCATAAGAGCAATCGCTTCCACAACAAGAACCAGAGCCCCTAGAAACCAGTAAAGGCGCCTACGTCCCTTCGCCAAATAACACTACCATGAATTCCTACAACTCAGAGATTATTACAGCTTGCGATGAGTCCCAAAAAAGCCAGATTGCACTAACATATTCTAGGTATAGGGTCACCCACAGGAGGCGTCAACACCCTTGTACCTCCAACCGCAGTCTCCAATGCAACTTCTTTGAACTTATCCGTAGCTTCGCCAATGATCTGAGCCTTTTCTCCCTCCCTTGTCTTTCTCATAAACTCAAGCGCCTCCTCAGCCTTCTCAGCCACTACGCCAATGATCACTTTGCCTTCATTGCCAACCTCAAACGGGTCGATACCCAACATCTCACAGGCGGAACGCACATCATCACGAATCGGTATCTTATTCTCGTTGACCGATATGCCCACGCTAGATTTCTGACTCCACTCGTTCAACGCGTTAGACAAGCCACCTCGAGTCGGATCTTTCATAGCAACGATTCCGCCAACTTCACCCAGCAACCGCAATATGACTTTGTTCAACGGCGTCACATCCGACAGAATCTCGCTGCCGAACCCATATCCTTCACGACTCGACAAAACCGCCAAGCCATGATCACCAATGGTGCCAGACAAAATGATTCTATCGCCGGGACGCAGGTTCGAGTCAAGCAGCCAACGGCTACTGAACTGAGATCGACGCTTCTTCACTATGCTCATGTTATGCTCCAACGATTGATTCCGCTTGCCAATACCCGAAGTGTTTATGATGCAGCCGCCCAACGCTCCTTTCTCCACAACCTTAGTGTCACCAGTAATCACATAGACGCCAGCTTCTCGACAAGTTACAGCCATGCTACGTACAATGCGCTCAAAATCAGAGATAGCCAAGCCTTCCTCCAAAACAAAAGCCGAAGTCAGCGCAAAAGGCTCAGCACCCAAAACCGCAATGTCATTAACCGTACCTGCCACAGCCAGGCGACCTATGTCGCCGCCGGGAAAGAACAACGGCCTAACCGCATGCGAATCCGACTTCAAAACAATCCCGTCAATCACAGCGGCATCATCCAAAGCCTCCAACGGAACCTCCGCGCCGCTGCCGCCCAACTCCTTCAAAACATAACGCTTTATCAAATCATTCGTGACAGCGCCCCCAGCACCGTGCGTCATAGTTATCCTCTGTTCCATAAGCATCCATCACTCCTAGAGCAAATATCATGCAAACGTGAAACACTTAAGCCATACGCCTCCAAACACAGCATGATCAACACCAAAAAAACAGCAGCGTAACGCACAATATGTAAGCTTTTTATGATAGTTTACATTTGTAAATATCTTCTGAACCCAACAGACCACAAACAGCCCAGAACAAACAAACCGTGACGCACCATGCCAATAAAAGAACTCAAAATCGACAACCAAGGCGACCTCAATATTCAACGCCATCTACACGCCAAACACTACGAACTCACACTGAACAAAACCCTCTGCGTCGGCTGCGAAATCTGCCAAACCACATGCCCCAGAGAAGCCATCGAAATCAAAAAACAACCAAAACAGCAAGGACAAAGAGCACAACGCCCAGTCTTCAACATCAACCCCCAAAAATGCACCTACTGCGGCATGTGCGAACCAATCTGCCCCTTCGACGCCATACGCATCAAAGTGAACGGCGAACACCTCGTATCCGTCGTCGAAAAAGAATCCTTCCCCAAACTCATACACGAAATAGAAGTGGACGAAACCAAATGCCGCTCAGACTGCGTCGAATGCGAAAAAGCATGCCCCCTATACCTCATCAAAGTCAATCTAATCACTCCAGACGGGAAAGAAATCTCTCATAAAGAGGCCCAAGCGCACATAGACAAGAACAGCCTCAAAGTGCAGGTTGACATCAAAAAAGAGCAGAGCCCATGCTGCCGACTCTGCGAAGTCAAATGTCCCGAAGGCGCAATACACGTCCGCAAAATCTTCCACGGCGTCTTAGACATCGAAGTTGAGAAGTGTCCGCCTGATTGTAAAGACTGCCTTGATGTATGTCCGATTCCTAGCGCATTATTTCTTGACAGCGACGGCAAAGTTCACCCAAACGCAGCGTTCTGCGTGTTCTGCGGAGCCTGCAAAATCGTGTGCCCAGCAGAAGGCGCACTCGTCATGGAACGACGGTCGATTCATCACACACCAGTCAAATCCGGCGCATGGAACAAAGCCATCGAGAAACTTACATCTACTAGAGAATACTCGAAAGAAAGTCAAACGAAGCGAGCAGAAAAGGTGCAGGAATCGATTGAGAGAAAATCTTTATTGAAGGGCGTGGAAAATGTCTGAGGAAACTCCTAGAGTCGGAGTCTTCGTTTGCCACTGCGGTCTCAACATCGCAGGCGTAGTTGACGTCAAAGCACTCGTGGAATACGCCAAAACCCTGCCCTACGTTGAGTTTGCGGGAGACAACCGGTACTCATGTGCTGACCCGGGTCAGGAGCAGATTCGCAAGGCGATCAGAGAGAACAAGCTTAACCGTGTGGTTGTAGCTGCTTGCTCACCGCGCATGCACGAGGTCACCTTCCGCAAGTGCATCAACGACGAGGGTCTGAACCCATACTACTACGAGATGGCTAACATACGAGAGTTTTCATCATGGGCGCACAGTAGCATGCCCAAGGAAGCCACGGAGAAAGCCAAAGACATTGTTAGAATGGCTGTGGCTAAAGCTGTGCTGCTCAAGCCGTTACAGGTAATTGAGGTCCCAGTTACAAACAAGGCGATGGTTGTAGGCGGCGGCATAGCTGGCATGAACGCAGCTCTCGACCTAGCAGACATGGGCTTCAAGGTCTATTTAATCGAGAAAGGCGAGAGCATCGGCGGGCACATGGCTCAATTGGACAAGACTTTTCCAACCCTAGACTGCAGCATCTGCATCGAAGGACCGAAGATGGTCGACGTCAACCGTCACCCTAATATCACAATAATATCTAACGCCGACGTTCTTCGAGTTGACGGGTACGTGGGCAACTTCAAGGTGAAAGTGCGGAAAAACCCACGTTATGTCATAGCCAAGGATTGCACGGGTTGCGGCGAATGCCGTGATGTGTGCCCGATTGAGTATCCTAACGAATGGGACATGAACATGGGTGTGCGCAAAGCCATTTCAGTTCCTTTTGACCAAGCTATACCGCTGCTCTACACAATCAACAAGGACTACTGCATCAACTGCTACAAGTGCGTAGATGCCTGCGGCGCACGCCAAGCGATCAACTTCGATCAGCAACCGGAAGAAATCGAGCTGGACGTGGGCGCAATTGTTCTGTCCACAGGCTTCGACATCTATTTGCCCACTGACGATGCACTGTTCGGCTATGGCAAATACGACAACGTAATCACAGCACTCGAGTTTGAACGCCTGATATTAGCTGCTGGACCAACAGGCGGCAAAGTGCTACGCGCTTCTGATGGAGAAAAACCGCACAACGTCACATTCATCCAATGCGTCGGTTCACGAGACATCAACAAGTACGAGTATTGCTCCGGTTTCTGCTGCATGTACGCCCTGAAGAACGCCATCCTGCTCAAGGAGAAGTACAAGGACGACGTTGAAGTCTACTTGATGTACATCGACATGCGAGCTAACTTCAAGGGTTACGAAGAGTTTTATCGCAGAGCGCGCGATCTGGGCATCAACTTCATTCGCGGGAAAGCTTCGATGGTCCTTGAGGATCCAAAAACAAAGAACCTCATTATACGCGTTGAAGACATGAGCATCGGCGAGCCCATTGAGATCGAAAGCGAAATGGTTGTGTTGTGCACCGCAGCAATTCCGAAGAAAGGCTCCGATGAAGTGGCGAGGATATTCGGCATTTCACGAGGAAGCGACGGCTTCTTCATGGAAAGCCATCCCAAACTCAAGCCTATTGATACGCCAACTGACGGCATATTCTTGGCTGGTGCTTGTCAAGGTCCCAAAGACATCCCGTACAGCGTAGCTCAGGGCAGTGCGTCGGCAAGTCGAGCTGCGACTATACTGTCGAAGCCCAAGTGGAAAATCGAACCCATCATCGCTGTCGTAGACCAGAGCATATGTCAGAATACGAGGGTGAAATGTGGAATCTGTGAAAAAGTCTGCCCATACGGTGCGGCTAAAGCGCCTGAAAAACAGGCAGCGTCTGTCACGCCTGCCATGTGTCACGGCTGCGGTACATGCGTGGCTGAATGTCCAACCGACGCCATCACTCAAATGCATTTCACCGATGCACAGATAATGAACCAGATTCACGCCGCTTTAGAAGAGAAACCTGAGGAAAAGATTTTGGGCTTTCTATGCAACTGGTGCAGCTACGCTGGCGCTGACTTGGCTGGCACAAGTCGCTTCGAGTATCCGCCTACCATGCGACCCGTACGAGTCATGTGTTCAGGCAGGGTTGACCGCGACTTCGTGTTAGAAGCGCTCAGACTCGGCGCTGGCATGGTACTGGTGGCTGCATGTCACCTGCCCTACGACTGTCACTACATTTCAGGCAACGTTTGGATGACAAAACGAATGACAGCGCTTAAGGGCATGCTGGAAAAACTCGGCATGAGTTCAGACCGCTTCAAGATCGACTATGTCTCAGCGGCTGAGGGAACAAAGTTTGCAGCGCTCATCACGGAAATGACAGACCAAATGAATGCGCTTGGAAAAGATAAGATACTTGCAGAAAACGCCAAACTTCGACCAACATTAGAGAAGATGCTTGCGAAAAAGAAGGCGCCTGCACAAGTAGTTGCGGCTCCGGTTTCATCGGCGTCCAAACCATGAAAACCTTCAGAAAACCATCTCTTCATAGGAATAAGGCTCTAACGCTTTTGCTTGTAATTAGCTTGCGCGACTAGGATCGGGAGTCTTTTCCCATCTCGGTCGTAGGCTGCCACATCCTCTTTTCCCGCGTATGGAGAAGCCAGTATGAAGGTTATTTTGCCGAACGGATGATTAAGGTCTCCAACCGAAGGTCTTAGACTGCCGCTGGGATGAGAATGAGCAACGCCTATAATTGAAAAGTCCATTGGCAACAGTTGCGTAGGAAAGCTGGAGAAACCACTTCCATAGGTGGCGAGCGGCGGGATCACCACTTCCGAAACATTGATGACGTCCTTAGTTACCCTGCCGCGGAGAAGAACAATCGTCTCCCTTGGGTGAAGAGTCTTGGCACCTTCCAGTAGCATTTCAAGCAGTTCTCTTTTGATAGTCACGTTTCTATTCATTCAGACTTCCGCGTAAGTTATGTGCAAGCCCTCTTATAATTGGATGCGTACAGGTAAAAGTAAACGCAGTTAATACAGAACCAGTGAACGCAAATTGAAAACGTGGCGACTCCTAAAACTGGGTTTCAACGACGCTTTCACAAACATGGCTATAGACGAAGCTATAGCAACCGCAAGAATCGATGACGCAGTACCCAACACATTACGCTTCTATTGCTGGAACCCCTCAGCGGTTTCAGTTGGACGGTTTCAAGACGTGCGGGATGTAGTTCAAGTTGAAAATTGCCGCCAACATGGCATAGACATTGTCAGGCGAATCAGCGGCGGCGGAACAGTCTACCATGACAGCCAAGGCGAAATCACTTACAGCGTTGTTGTGAAAGAGAAGGATTTTGGAACAACAGATGTAGTTTATGCTTACAATAAGATATGCAATGGCTTGATAGAAGCAGCGAGGAACCTAGGGGTCAAAGCCAACTTCAGTCTAGGTGACCCACGTAACTGCCCAAACCTAGCCGTGGCTGGAAAAAAAATCTCAGGGAGTGCTCAATATCATAAAGGTGGCGTTCTTATGCAACACGGCACGTTTCTTTTGGACGTAGATCTGGAGAAAATGTTTACTTATCTACGAGTGCCGTCGGCAAAAACCGTCAATAGCGTTGTCTGCGTTGCGAAGGAGAAGATAACCTCAGTAAAAAATGAACGCAATCACGCCGTAAGTGTTCAGGAGGCTTGTGAAGCTCTCGTCAATGGATTCCAAAAGGCACTTGGAATGAAGCTCACAGAGGGACTCCTGACAAAGCAAGAGGAGCAGCTCGCATCAAAAATTAAAGAACAAAAATATTTACAAGACGCTTGGAACCTAAAACGTAGGTAATGCATGTAATCGTGTGAAGAATAATGGACAAGAAGACTCTAGCCAAAATAGCGAAGGTGGCTGCATTAATCGTTGTTGCATTTGTGTTTCTCACTGTCATATGGTGGGGTCTGAATCCATTCGTCCCTACTGACGTGAGAATAGTCGAGATTCTTGACAGGAATAGGGATGATTTGCTCAGCATTGACGGTGTTATTGGGGCTGGAATCGCACGCAGCGAGAGCGATAAGTCGATTATTGGAATCGCTGTCTACGTAACGGACGATATGGCTAATGTTCAGGAAATACCAAGTGAACTTGAGGGCTTCAAAGTTTTTGTCAAGAGAATAGGCGAGACAAGCGAGTATGAAAGAGAAAACATGATCATCCACAACTAGCGTCGTCTTAGACGATTTGACAACATTCTACCAAGAGGTCTTACGAACCGGTGATTTCTACCTCGAGGTAGGTTTGAAAGGTCTTTGTTACACGCACATTGACGAAGTTTCCGAGAAGCCTCTGATCCGAGCTCTTTATCACGATTGGTTTGTAGGCAAAATTGCGCCCAATCAAAGTGCCAGGCTGCTTTCCTCTTTCGTCGATGAGAATGCGTCCTTGCCAGTTCGTCCATGTTCTGTTCTTACCCAACGAAATATTGCGGACTAGGTTTGCTATTCTTTTGCTTCTTGCAGTTATCTCCAGGGGTGCAACTCTGGGTTTCATGCCTTCTGCTGCTGTTCTAGGTCTTGGGAAGAACTTTGAAATGTTCACGATATCTGGTTTGATCTTCTCAATCAAAGAGAGGGTTCGCATAAAAGCTTCTTCGCTTTCGCCTGGGAAACCACAGATGACATCTGTTGCTAAGGTTATGCTTGGTATCGCGTCTCTGAGGGTGTGGACAATTAGCTCGAATTCCTCAACCGTGTATAAGCGGTTCATACGCTTCAACACATGATCGTCGCCGCTCTGCACAGGCAAGTGCACAAACTTGAACACGTGGTCGTTCTGAAATGATTGAGCCAGCTCAGGAAGCATGTCCAATGCCAGATTCGGAGTCATCATGCCAACTCGTATGAAGTAGTCTCCCTCAAGAGCGCACACCTCTCTCAACAGATCAGCCAGATCAACGCCTATGTCTCTTCCATAAGAGGCCGTATCCTGTCCAGTCAACCAAATCTCTCGAACCCCAGAATCCAGATCAATCTGAACCCTTTTGACAATATCACGGATGCTGTGGCTTCGTAAGCGACCGCGAGCAAAAACGACGCAGCAATAGCTACACGAACCTAGGCAACCCTGCGCCACTGGGACGATGCTGATCACCGCGTTCAAGGCGTGTCGAGGCAAAAACAAACTCGCCTCTGCAATGCAGATTGGCTTCAAGAGGACTTGAGATTCGTTGTTGATCACTTTCTGTACAGTCTCAACTATGCTTGATCCACAGCTTGGACCCAACACGGCATCAAACTGCACTTCGTCTTTCAATCGTTTAAAATTGATTAGCGGCAAGCAGCCAGTAATCACAAGCCGCTTATCTCTCATCTGTCCGGCTCGCTTCAGAATCTCTATCACGCGGTTTTCCGTAGGCGTCTTGACAGCGCACGTGTTATAGATTAAAACATCTGCCTCTTTAGTCGAGTCGGCTAATTCAAAGTCTGCCTCAGCTAGGCAGCCTGTCATGAACTCACCATCTGCCACGTTAGAAGAACACCCAAAACTCTCCAAGAAGACTCTGTAGCGCCCTCGCTTGCCACTCAAAGGATTCCAAGCCACCAGAAAGCCTGCAAAGGCAACTTAAACCGCAACCTAAACGTTTAATCAAGCAGCAAAAACATAAACGTTCCCTAAAACCTCAGATTTACACAAAGGAGCAACGCTTGCCCCGCTGATGAGGGTAAGGCTTAAAAAGGACAGGCGCCTTCATGTTTGGATCATATTTATATTCAAACATAATCCTATATATGGGCTTTGTCGTGCTCTGTTGCTTTTGCCTTGTGGAGAGTTGCAGGTGGTGTTTGGGTGAAGCTGATCACGTTATACCTTCCGGAACCGTATCTAAAAGCTTTGCAGGGTCTGGTCGACGACCGCTATTATCCCAACCGGGCCGAAGCGATTCGTGTTGCTATACGCGACCTTTTGAACGCTGAGGCTTGGAGGAAGAACGCTAGTGGCTAAACAGCGGAAGCGAGCAACAGCACATAAGCCAGTTCGGCGCAGGAAAAGTGGAATTGGAAAGGGTTCAAGCAGACCTAGGTGCCGCATTGTGATTCTGGGTGTAGGCGGCGCTGGAAACAGAATAGTCAGTCGATTGGCAGACGATGGATTGACCGGAGCTGAGTGCATTGCAATTAATACAGATTTGAAAGACCTAAATTCTGTTGAGTCGGCTCGAAAAGTGCTGATAGGTGAAAAGGTGACTCGCGGCTTGAGTGCGGGTGGAAACCCTGAGGCTGGAAAGGCGGCGGCTCAAGAGTCAAGAGCACTGATAGAAAGCCTAGTTGAAAACGTGGATGTTGCATTTGTGGTTGTTGGGCTGGGCGGCGGAACTGGAACAGGCGCGGCTCCAATAGTGGCTGAGACAGCACGTCGAAAAGGCGCTGTGGTTGTGGGTGTCGTAGCGACGCCTTTCAGAATGAGGGAGTATCGAGCCGGGTTTATGACGGAGGCGCTGAACGCAATGCAAGTGACATGTGACACAGTTGTCGTGGTTGACAATGACAGGATTATGGACGCAGTTCCTCAGCTTCCCGTTAGCGAAGCATGTAAACTGGCGGATCAGGTCTTGGCTAACATGATTGAAAACATAGTTGAGACCGTTTCGGAGCCCAGCTTGATCAATTTAGACATTATGGGCTTCAAAACCATCGTAAAAGAAGGCGGTGTAGCCACACTTGGGATAGGCGAGTCTGATGCGCCTAACAGAGCTGAAGAAGCAGTTCGAAACGCTCTGAACGCTCCGTTCCTCAACGTTAACTACACAGGCGCCACGGGAGCCTTGATTCATGTTTCAGGAGATCCCAACATGACTGTTGAGGAGGTTGATCGAGTGAAAGAACTTGTGGCAGATTCGATAGGTCGGAGCGCGAAAGTAGTTTGGGGAGCCCGGGTGAATCCCAGCAGCGCCGGCATCCTGAAAGTCACTCTGGTAATGACAGGAGTCGACTCATCTTACACGCGCTATGGGTTGGGCAACATGATGACTGAACTTTATGATCTGGAATCATCATATCCTGAGTCAGAAAAGCCTCTGCACATGGATTTGGGTCTTGACCAGATAGAAGACTTCGAGGACTAAAGTCCTTTCAGTCCTCTTTTCACGCCTTCCGACCCTCTCTCCAGTCTTCGAATCCATGATATTGGTTTTCCTAGGGGTACAGTCTTGTCCTGTCTTACTGCTTCTATTACATCGTCTCGATTCGAGTCTGCGTCGATTATTGTGTAAGCACTGCCGATTTCTTCCGGGTAGTGAGCATCAGTGCCAGCCGTTTGAGGAAGATCGAGACGATGCGCGAGTCGACGACTTAGATAAGTTGAGAGAAGAAAAGGAAAGGCTGAAGCGTTTATGACCTCGACCGCGTCGATGTGTGAGGTTGAGGTTATATTTGTTCCAAGCCCCGTTTTGATGACGACTGAAGGATGGGCTATTACGGCTATTCCGCCTAGTCGACGTATTTTTTCAACCGTTTGTGTCATGTCCATCTTTGGCGGCACTGGCTCCGTTATGTTCAAACCCAAAATGTGCCCGTGCAGGCTGCTGACCTCTATTCCTGGGATAACTAGGAAGCCTTTTTGCTTTATCAGTCTGCGTGCGCCAATCACGGTGTCATGGTCAGTCACTGCCACACCGTCGAGTCCTTTTTTCTGTGCATATTGAACAACTTGTTCAAGCGTTGTTTTGGCGTCTTGTGAATAATGAGTGTGTACGTGCAGGTCTATCTTCAACAGGGACACTGGATTTTCACTTTATCTTGCTGCCAACTCGGACGGGTCGGTCTGGCAGAAGCATCGAAACAGTTTTCTCGTCCTCTGCTGCGAGAATCATGACGTTGGATTCGAGTCCGAACATCTTCTTGGGCTGCAGGTTAGCTATGACAGCAACTTGCCTTCCTTCCAGCTCTTTCGCGTTGTAGTACTGAGCTATGCCTGCAACTGCCTGTCGAACCTCGCCGTTGCCCACATCTATGAGCATCTTGATGAGGTTGCGTGAACCAGCGACAGGTTCAGCCTTGGTTATCTTGCCTATGCGTAGATCCATTTTGGTGAACTCTTCAAATGATACAATCTTCTCGGGCATTTCAAGTGGCTCCCTGCATGTTTACTTGTGCAAGACGAAGTGTTACCTTATTTGTCTTATGATTGCCTCAGTCGTTAGCTACCACTTTGCCGAGTTTTTGTCTCTCTGTTTCGATGTCATTGTCTTGAACCTTCTCGAACAACACGCTAGGCTGGTTGATCTGGTGTCCTGATTTGATTTCAAGTTGCGAAGCGGCGCTCCAGTTCTGCCCATGCACTGAACCATCAAGGTTAAGCTGCTGCCACAGTTCTTCAGATGAGAAGGGCGTGTAAGGCTCGAGCAAGATGGCTAGGCTGCGCACTGCGTTGACACATAGATAGAGCGTTGTTCTTGCTTTTTCTTTGTCTGCCCAAGGCTGGTTTTTCTGGAAGTATTGGTTGCAGAAGGCTGAGAACTCAACGATTTTTCTCAAGCCTTTTGCCAATTCGTTGACCTCGATTTCTCTGCCTACATCATCAGCGACTCGTTTGATTTTTTCTACGAGTTCGTTGTCTAATGCGTTGAATTCTTGATGTTCAGGCACTTTTCCCTGATATTTCGTCCATGTGAAGGTTAGGGTTCTGTGGATGAAGTTGCCTATGTTAGCGATCAACTCGTTGTTTATCCTTTTTTGGAAGTCTGCCCAATCGAAATTGACATCAGCTTGCGTGTATGTTGTGACTGAGGTTAGGTAGTAGCGGAGGTAGTCTGCTGGAAACTTGTTCAAGAAGTCTCTTAAGCCTATGTACCATCCTCGGCTTTTGGAGAACTTCTGCTGTTCAAGCAATAGCATGCCGCGAGTTGGAATAAAATCTGGGAGCTTGTATTCTCCGTTGCCCAACCGCATCGCAGGCAAGAACAGGTAATGGTGATAGACGATGTCTTTTCCTATATAATGGTAGATCTTTGATGTGTTCCATGCTTTCTTGCCGTCGATTCCCTTTTCCTCA